>JAALLQ010000024.1_pt1 | contig 78636 bp, 77 predicted proteins | sample 7245921 | NCBI WGS metagenome assembly JAALLQ01 (sample SAMN13049200, study PRJNA578106) | oil field metagenome | isolation source: filtered produced water from oil reservoir B7 | place: USA:offshore Texas | collected 2016 | reverse complement strand
GGATTGTTTGATTTATTAAATGAAAGACAGTCCGGTGGAATAATATTTACTACTATTCAAAAGTTTAAGCCTGAAATTGGTGATATGCCATGTTTAACCGATAGAAGAAATGTTATAGTAATAGCCGATGAAGCCCATAGAAGCCAGTATGGCCTTCAAGCTAAAACAAATACAAAGACAGGAGATGTCAAGTACGGATTTGCTAAATACGTAAGAGACGCCCTTCCTAACGCCTCTTTTATAGGATTTACAGGAACTCCAATAGAATTTGAAGATAAGTCAACTCCTGCAGTATTTGGAGATTACATAGATATATATGATATGACAAGGGCTGTAGAAGATGGAGCCACTGTTAAAATTTATTATGAAAATCGAATTATTAAGCTAGAAACCGATGATGAAGAACTAAAAAGAATAGATGAAGAATTTGAAGAGATAACTGAAGGACAGGAACAGGATGAAAAGGAAAAATATAAAAGTAAATGGTCGAGACTTGAAGCAATAGTAGGTTCACCAAATAGAATAAAAAAGCTTGCTGAGGACATTGTTAATCACTTTGAAGAAAAATCTAAAACTATTGATGGTAAAGCTATGATTGTATGTATGAGCCGTAGAATCTGTGTAGATTTATACGATGAGATTGTAAAGCTAAGACCTGAGTGGCATAGTGATGATGTAAATAAAGGGAAAATAAAAGTTGTCATTACTGGTGGAGCCGGTGATAATGAAAAACTTCAAAAGCATATAGGTGGGAAGCAAAGAAGGGATACTCTAGCTAAAAGAATGAAAGATGTAAATGATGAACTAAAAATTGTTATTGTAAGAGATATGTGGCTTACAGGTTTTGATGTTCCTTCTATGCATACCATGTATATTGATAAACCAATGAAGGGTCATAATCTAATGCAGGCAATAGCAAGGGTAAACAGGGTATTTAAAGACAAGTCAGGTGGAGTAGTGGTTGATTACATAGGTATTCTTGAAAGTTTAAAGAAGGCTTTAAAAGAATACACAGATAGTGATAAAAAGAATACGGGTATTGATACATCTGTAGCTATTTCTATTATGCTTGAAAAACTTGAAATTTTACGTGATATGCTACATGGCCTTGACTACTCAGGTTATATGGGAAGTTCTCAAGCTGAAAGAATTAGAGCTATTACAAGTGGAATGAATTTTGTACTAGGTTTACCAGAAAAGGAACAAAAAGAATTTAAAAAAGTTGCTACAGAATTGGCAAAGGCCCATGCTTTATGTGCTGCTACCGATGAAGGGAAAAAACATGCCCTTGAAGTAAGTTATTTTAAAGCAGTAAAGGCTAGCTTAGCAAAGATAGATATTAAAGGTAAGCAGTCCCTTTTTAAGAAAGAAATTGATATGAGAGTAAATCAGATGTTTGAAAGGTCAATCATATCTCAAGAAGTTATAGATGTATTCGATGCATTAGGAATTCAAAGACCTGAGGTTTCTATTTTATCTGAAGAGTTTTTAGAAGAAGTGCGTGAAATAAAATATAAAAATCTTGCCGTTGAAATACTTAAAAAACTTCTTGAAGGTAATCTCAAGACAATGGAAAGACGAAATCTTGTTAAATCAGAAAAGTTCTCTGAAAAACTAAAGAAAGCATTAAATAAATATAGAAATCAAGCAATTACAAATGCAGAAGTTATCGAAGAGCTTATAAGAATGGCTAAAGAAATAAAAGAAATGCGAGATAGGGAAAAGGATTTAGGACTATCAGAGGATGAAATAGCTTTTTATGATGCTCTAACTGTAGATGATGCAGTAAGAAAGTTTATAAATGATGAAACCCTTAAAAAAATTGCCCATGAACTTACGATTGCTATTAGAAACAATATAACTATTGACTGGAGCATCAGAAAAAGTGCACAGGCTGGTATGAGAAGGATAATAAAAAGACTACTTAAGAAATATGATTATCCACCAGAGCAAACAAAACATGCCCTTGAAGTAGTAATGCGTCAAGCTGAATTAATGTGTGGAAATATAAATGTTTATGATAAATATGATGATACACTATATAGAAAAGTAGCTGAAGAAAAAGAAGGTTATAATGTTTAAAATAAATTAAAGTTAAATATATGAGGTTAATGTTTGAATGCATACCAAGTCCTGCATGGCTCGTTTCAAAAAATCGTTGTGTCTTAGCAAGCAATAAAGCTGCAGAAGAAATATTCAAAACCAAAACAGATGGATATTGATGGAAAGAAATTCAAGGGGGGAAGAATACATAGATGATGACATTTTTCTTCATCATTTTAATGATGTTACAAAGTATAAAAAGATGGAAGAAAAACTTAAACTTTTATCGGTAACAGATCCATTGACAAAGGCATATAATAGTAGGTTTATGACTCAAAAATTAGAAGAAGAAATAGAAAGGGCAAAACGTACAAAGAGTAAATTTTCCATTATCATGTTAGACATAGACCATTTTAAAAAAGTTAACGATAATTATGGCCATAATGCAGGAGACATTGTTTAAAAATGATGGTAGAAATGATAAAAGGAAGGATTCGAAAAATAGACATTTTGGCAAGATGGGGTGGAGAAGAATTTTTGATACTTCTACCTGATACATCCCTTGAAAATGCAGTCTATTTAGCAGAAATGTTAAGGGAAAGACTAAGCAAAATGGAAATACCTGAGGCAGGAAGGATAATAGCCAGCTTTGGTGTAGCAGATTATTTTTCTGAAGATACGATTGATACTTTAGTAAAAAAGGCAGATGATATGATTTACAAGGCGAAAAATGAAGGAAGAAATTGTGTGCGTTATATGAATGAATGTGAATAGCTATTAAAATTAGCGACCCTGGAGTAACCCAGGGTTTGATTTTACAATGCTTAAAGGAAATATTTCAAGTATTTTCTTTATACAAAATAACAATTAAAAACAAATAAAAGTTTTTAATATCTCTAAATTTCTAAAGATTAAAATAAAAACCAAAAAATTTATTTTTATTTGAAATTGTTTTTATAAAATAAGTTTGATTAGGATTTATTATTATTTCAAAAGGAAAATTAAAAGTTGATGGTTTTCCATAAATATCTATTATACTTATGTCTTTAATGTCACGATAAGTTGTGAAAAATCTTTGGACTGTTAAACCTAAAGGTTTTGCAAGTATATTAGCTAGGATAAAAACAGCTGCAATATTTAATAAAGATAAATGGTTGTAAAAAAAGAGTACAACAATAAATCCTAAGGATAAAAGGAAATTAGTTGTTGCTATTGATGTTCCACATCTTGGATGTAGAGCAAGGTGTGTTTCTCCTTTTGTCATACGATAAATACCTTCCCTTGCAGCATCTAAAACTTCATAGGGTGATGGAAGGTCAGGACCTGATAAAGAGAAACCATCAGAATATGCAAGACCTCCTATTCTTAAAGTTTTACCGTATCTTTCTTCTAGTACATTAACTGTTGCATGTTCTAAACTGTGATTTTTTCTTACTCGTTTGTCTGAAGCTATTTTTAAAATTTGCCATGGTATTGTTAATACATTTAAAAATGAATTAAAGAAAACTACATAAGGAATCAAAAATAAAAATCCTATTGGGAAATACCCAAAAGAGAAAAATTAATAAAAATAGAAAAGGCATTATAAAGACCTCCTTTTTGAAGTTAATTGCTTTTATTATATCAAAAAAACTATAATATAGTAATTTGATTTCTAGTAAAGTAATTGCGGTTTTAAATTATTTTGAGGTAGTGTCAAAAGTTCTATGAAAAATCTGAAATAGAAAAAATATCATTTAAACCCGATAGGGTGGATAGAAATCGACGTAGTCGCCCCCCTGCAAACAGTCCTCAAATGATGAAAGGAGCAGATATAAGAGCAGCACAAAAAGCCCTCTGAAAAACCATTATATCATTTGATTGTTCCGGTTTATCAAGGGTTCGTTTCACCGACTACTTGGTTTTACCTCGGGCTCAGCTAAACAGATATAAGTTTAAGAAGCTTCACATGAATATATATATTCTTCAGAAAGCTTAATAAGCTTAAGCCAACGAGCAGGCATATGAGGTAAATTCTCAAGCTCGGATAGCTTCTTTTGAAAGTTCTGTTAAGGCGCTCAATAATCTGTTTAAGTGGCCTATGTTCCTTTGAAACAGGCTCTTCATTAGTTAAGCCTATAATCTGCTGAACATCAAAGAATACATCATGCTTGGCAAAGTAATGCTGAGCCAAGAGATAAATAGGATTACCATCGACAACAAAAGTTAAATCATCAAGTATATTTTTTAGTTTAACTAAAACATCATTTAGGGCTTTAACTGCTGAAAGAGTATCACGGTTAGGCGATATTCTGTAGGAAAGTATAATCTTTTTAGCTGCATCGAAGAAAAAGAATAGATAACGCCATCTACCGTTGACTTTGACATAGGTTTCATCACCACAAAATGAATTAGATAGATCATAGTTAAAGTTATCGATAAAAGGTCTTAAAACTATACTTGCAGCACTAGCGTAATTGAGTACAGTTTGATGGGAAATATCAAGACCGTGAATATCTTTCATTATTGCAGATGTTTTTCTGGCCGAGAGGCCATAGTTTGCATGATAAGTAAGAATAAGCCCTAATGTATGGGATGAAGCATATATTCTAGATAGATCAACCTTAGGAAGTACAGAGCTATGTTTGCTTAGAGGCTTAAATTTGAAGTTAAAAGCTCTGTAGATATATAGATAAACAAGTTTGAGATTAAAAATTATTTATAATAACTTCTAGCATTAACAAGAGATTTGGTTTTATCTGTGTTAGAGTTTACATGAGTAAAATAATCTAAAATAAAATCTTTTATTTCATCAATAGAAGATCTTGCTTTATATTCATAGAAATAGGACTTAAGTTTATTCCATACATTTTCTTGAGGATTAAGCTCAGGTGAATATGGTGGAAGGTTCAATATAAATAGTGAATCTTTATGATATTTGATAAATTCTTCAACGGCTTTTGAAGTATGAATTCTAGCATTATCCCAAATCATAAATACTTTTTTATTCTTGTTATGCTCTAGTAATTGTTTTAAAAACTCAATAATTTCAGTAGAAGAAATTTTCTTATCAGAAGAATATATATTCACGATAGAATCATAGTTTTTACTAATTTCAGTAGCACCAATAATATTAACTCCCTTACGGATACCATTTCTCTCAATTACAGGGGATTGCCTGACAGGGCTCCAACTACGATAGTTATTGGATTCTACTCTAAATTTACTTCCATTATTATCATTATTAACCTAATTATTCTAGAAATGAGATTAGATACATTTCTATATAAAAGTCAATAGAAATTTTTTTTAATGATTAAACACTAGTGGATTTACTAATAAATTTTTCCAAATTTATATTGACTTATTTTAAAATGGATGTTTAAATTTTCTTTAAACAATTGAAAATTCCAAATATTATGATAAAGAAAAAATACTGATATTTAACTATAGAGAGCCAGGGATGCTGGAAATCAGTGTTAAAGCAGTATATAATGATCATTTCTAAACTGCCTAGGCTAAACTATCGAAGGAATAAATTAGGCGGTTGCTAGCGTTATATAGCTAAGGTTATAGAAGCTACAATAGATTTTTTAAATCAATTGTATATATTTTTGTACATTTTTAGCTAACTTTATTTTATTGAAGGGGGAAAATAGTATGGATGGTTTACTAGCCATGACGGTTGTATGTTTAATCTTTGGGTTTGGAGATTTTGTATCTGCAAAAACAAAGGCGATTTTTTCAATGATGTTTGTTTCATCGGTTGTTTTATTAGTAGGTTTTTGGGTTGGATTACCAAAGACGATTTTTGAGGATGCTGCACTTATAAAGATAGGGGCAATATTGGTTGCATTCTTAATAACCCATATGGGTACATTAATGAGTTTTAATGACTTAAAAAAGCAATGGAAAACAGTAATTATAGCACTAGGTGCTGTAGCAGGGGTTGGAGTTTTCGTATTTTTAGTAGGTACTCCTGTATTAGGGCGAGAATATGCAGTAGCTGCGGCGCCACCTATATCTGGAGGAGTTGTGGCTGCCATAATTGTTGTTGGTGAAGCAGCTAAGGCGAAGGGTCTTGAAACTATAGTAGTATTTGCCACACTACTAGTTGTAGTTCAAGGATTCTTTGGATATCCTGTGGCTTCAATTTTACTGAATAAAGAAGCTAAAAGATTGAAGACCTTGTATAGATCAGGGGGGCTTACTAGTCAATTGGATGCTGGTGATGAACTTGCAGCTACATCAGCTGCTAAAGAGCAAAAAACAAAGAAGAAGTTAATACCTGAATTACCAAAGGAATTACAAACTACTTTTATTTTGATGGCTAAGCTTGGGTTTATAGCCATTATAGGTTTTAAATTGGCAGCTTTAACAAATGGTGTTATTAATAAATACGTAATGTGCTTATTGGTAGGTATAGTAGCTAGAGAGATCGGTTTCCTTGAGGAGAATATTATGAATAAGGCAAATGCCTTTGGATTAGCGATGGTAGCCCTTATGGCAATTGTATTTGTGAACCTTGTTCAAGCTACACCAGAAATGGTGCTTTCACTGCTATGGCCTCTAGTTGCAAGTTTAACATTAGGACTTATTGGAATCACTATTGCTGCATTTATCCTTGGTAAAATCCTAGGTTATACTAAGGAAATGGCAATATCTATAGGTGTATCGGCATTATTTGGCTTCCCAGGTACATTTATAATTTCAAATGAGGTATGTAATGCAGTAGGTGAGACAGAGGAAGAAAAACAAGCACTTTTAAATGAGATACTTCCTAAGATGTTAGTTGCTGGTTTTATGACTGTAACTATTTCATCCGTAATATTAGCAGGATTTATGGCAAAACTTATTTAGTATGTATTAGGTAAAGGGGGATATATTGTGAGTGAAAAGACGTTTTATAAAGGATTTACACTTCTAGATGGAACTGGAAAACCGCCGGTAGAGGATGCTGGTATGTTAGTTGAAGGTAAAACAATAAAGAAGGTTGGTAAGGCAGTTGAGTTTGAAGTAAGTGAAGATACTAAAGTTGTAGATTTAACAGGAAAAACTGTAATGCCGGGTATGATTAATTCCCATATTCATATTACAATGGAACCTGTTGGAAATCCATTTGCTTTAATAACAACAGAATCTTTAGCTAAAACTGCTTTGAGGGGTGTCAAAAATCTTAAGAAGCAACTATATTCAGGAGTAACATATTTTCGTGATGTGGGTGGGCCTGATGGAGTAGATATTGATCTTAGAAATGCTGTAAATGAAGGAATCATTGAGGGCCCTGAGTTCTTAGTAAGTGGAAAGGTTCTTACCATGACTGGTGGACATGGATGGCCAATAGGTAGAGAATGTGATGGCGTTGATGAAATGAGAAAAGGAGCAAGGGAACAGTTAAAGGCTGGAGCTGATTTACTTAAGATAATGGCTACAGGTGGAGTTATGACTCCCGGAGTAGAGCCAGGATCACCACAACTTACCTTTGAAGAAATGAAGGTTGCAGTTGAAGAAGCCCATAAGGCTGGTAAAAAAACTGCTACTCATGCTCAAGGAACTACTGGAATTAAGAATGCAGTTCTAGCTGGAATAGATTCTGTGGAACATGGTATATTCTTAGATGATGAAGTAATTGAATTAATGGTTAAAAAGGGTACTTATCTTGTTCCTACCTTGGTTGCTCCATATTTTATTGTTGAAAATGGAGTAGAAGCTGGAATACCTGAGTATGCTGTTGAAAAGTCTAAAAGAGTAATGGATAGCCATTTTAAAAGTTTCCAGAAGGCAAGGGAAGCTGGTGTGAAGATTGCCATGGGAACCGATGCTGGTACACCCTTTAATCTCCATGATAAAACAGCCTATGAACTTAAACTAATGGCCGATGCTGGAATGACACCTATGGAGACTATAGTTTCTTCCACTAAAACAGCTGCTGAACTCCTAGGAATTGATGAAAATTATGGGACCCTAGAGGAGGGTAAAACAGCTGACTTTTTAGTATTAAAGGAAAATCCATTAAATAATTTAGATACATTATTTAACATTGAAAGTATTTATAAATTGGGTAAATTAGTAAAGTAATAAAAAAGCTAAGGCTTTAATGAAAGCCTTAGCTTTAGTTTTTAATTTATTTACTTATTAACTCATTTAGTTCAGATTGTTGAAAAATAAATTTTTCTCCCTTGTTAATCATCACACAAGGAATACCAACTCTACCTGATTTTCTAATCTCTTCAAATTCAAGTCTATTATCTCTATATTTAAGAAATTTCTTTAGGTTTAACATGCTATCTGTAATATCAATATATAAAAATTCAATATTATTCTGTGAAAGAAACTCTTTCACTGGGGTACAATCAGGTCAATGTTTGCTACCAAAAACAGTAATTTTTTTCATTTTTATTCCTCCTCATATAATACATAGTTTTTATCTACAGAATAATCTTTATTAATATTTTAACTGAAAATAATTATCTTTCAAGAAAAATAATATTAATAGTTAATAAGGAGATAACTATTTATGCAAAACTTTAGGTAGTGTAATAATAAAAATAAAATATATAAACTAATAGAACCTAATTAATTTACACATACTAGTCTATAAATACAACAAATACAATATAAAATCTTGTAAAGGGTTGTAATAAACTTATGAAGAAAATAATCATTGGTATAGCATTATTGTTTTTATTCGTTGTTGGAGGATTTGTAGAAAAAAAAGAATGGATTCAAAATCTCATTTATTATAAAGATTCTTATGCTATAGATTATAATGTTACTATGAAGCGAGATCTTTTATGCCTAATGATGGCCTATCCCGAATATATCACCACCATAGACTCAGATTCAAAAGACAGAGTATATATTGTTATGAAGTCAGGAAAAAGAATTTTATATGATGATAAAATAAAAAAGAATTTTGAGGATAAGTTAAATAATCCGGATTTGCAAGATATGATGGAACAGGTTTATCCTCTTTCAGATATTACCAACCTGATGCCAAAAGATTTTGATCCGGGACGTATTAGAGTATATTCATTGCTTAAGGAGGTTTATGGTGGTACAAGAGAAGAGATACAGTTAAATCTTACAAAAGTAAAGTGCGGGTATAGATATTATCCGTTTAATCGCAAAAATAATGCTTCAGATGCCCTGAAGTCAGCTATGAAAGAGCTTGTAGCTCTTATAGAAGAAAAAGATATATACTCTTTTGTATTTCCAATGAGTGGGACCTTTAACTATCGCTTTATTGCAGGCACAAATAGATTAAGTCCTCATTCATTCGGAACTGCGATTGATCTTAGAAGGGATAAAAAAGACTATTGGAAATGGGCTTCTCGAGAGGAAGGACAAAAGAGGCTAGATGTTTATCCGAGAGAGATTGTACAGGCTTTTGAAAAGAACAATTTCATTTGGGGTGGAAAATGGAGTCATTTTGACATTTTACACTTTGAATATCGACCGGAGCTAATTTTAAAGGCTCGGTATTTTTCAGACCGACCTGGATTTGGAGAATCATGGTATGATGGATTACCTTCTGATGATGACATCATAAAAGATTATATTGACTTAATTAATAGAAATCTAAAATAGTTGTAAATTACTGTTGACAAACTTCTAGAAAAATAATAATATATATAAGAAAATGTTTATAAAACTAAATTATTTCCGTTTACGATTCAAAAATAGAGGTGCGGCATTCAAGAGTACAATAGTGGAGTTAAGCAACTTTGAAGCTATTGGAAAGGGAATGCTGCCGAAATGTACAACTGATTGCTTTAAGGTTGTATGTTGGGCCTGAGCAGAATATGTTTAGGACTGTCACAAAGTTTTACTTTGTGGAGAGCTATTGATTGAATTAGTAACCATGATATATGTAACTTACTATTTTATAGTTACTATAGTATCCATGTGTTCTAATCCCTAAGTCAATAGCTTAGGGTTTTTTATTTGTTTCAATTAGTATTACACTTCAATAGTTCTTCCAATATTGTGATCAGTTGAAGTAAATGGAAAGCACAATAAGGAGGAAAAAAATGAAAAAAAGAATTACAACTTTAACTTTATTATTTATTATGCTTATGACAGGAACGGCTTTGGCAGTAGATCCTGAGGTTGCCCAGGCAAATGCGGACAAGTTTGGATTATTTACTCTATTGCCTCCTTTGGTGGCAATCTTACTAGCCTTTGTTACTAAGAATGTTGTTTTATCATTATTTATTGGTATTTTTTCAGGAACCTTTTTACTTGGCTTAAATAGTTATGGAATACTTGGTTCAATAGTACATGGATTCTTAAATATAATAGATAAAATATTAGGATCATTAGCAGACGGTTGGAATGCAGGAATCATACTTCAGTGCTTAACTATTGGAGGACTTATTGCTTTGGTTTCAAAGATGGGGGGAGCGAAGGCTATAGCCGAATCCCTTGCCAAGAGAGCAAAATCACCTGTAAGTGCTCAAATCATAACTTGGGTTTTAGGATTATTTGTATTTTTCGATGACTATGCCAATTCCTTAATAGTAGGACCAATAATGAGACCAGTAACAGATAAAATGAGAATTTCGAGGGAAAAGCTTTCATTTATTATTGATGCAACTGCGGCTCCAATTGCCGGTATTGCCTTAATATCTACTTGGGTAGGGTACGAAGTAGGATTAATCAAAGATGCCTATGATTCTATTGGACAGAGCGTTAACGCATATGGTATCTTCGTATCTACAATACCTTATAGATTTTATAATATTTTAATATTGGCATTTATTGTTACCACAGCATTACTTCTTAAAGAATTCGGACCTATGTATAGAGCGGAAAAAAGAGCAAGAACAACAGGTAAGGTATTACCGGATGGAGCAAAGCCAATGATTTCCGATGAATCTACTGACATTGAACCAAAGGAAGGAATAAAGTTAAGTATCTGGAATGCAATCATTCCAATTGGCGTTTTAATTATATCAGCATTTATAGGATTTTACTATAATGGGTATGTCGCTTTATCAGATGATGCAGCTATGATGGAAATGATCAACAGCTCACCACTTTCTATTGCTGCTATCAGAGAGACCTTTGGTGCTTCTGATGCCAGTGTTGTGTTATTCCAGGCGGCTGTATTTGGAAGTATTGTTGCTCTAGCTATGGGTATTAAACAAAAAATATTTACATTGTCTGAAGGTATAGATATATGGATTCAAGGATTAAAATCTTTAGTAATTACGGGGGTTATACTATTACTAGCTTGGTCATTATCTGGTGTTATAAAAGAACTTGGGACAGCTAAATTTTTAGTATCTAAGCTATCAGATACAATTCCAGCATTTTTACTACCATCTATTATATTTATTCTTGGTTCAGTTATTTCATTTGCTACAGGGACTTCCTATGGAACAATGGGTATTTTAATGCCCCTCGCAATTCCTCTTGCATATGCAATCTCACCAGAACAAGGTTATGTAATAATGAGTGCAGGAGCTGTACTGACAGGAGCTATATTTGGTGATCATTGTTCACCAATTTCTGATACAACAATATTGTCATCTATGGGATCGGCTTGTGATCATATTGAACATACAAAAACCCAGCTGTTTTATGCGATAACCGTAGCTAGTATATCTATATTATTTGGCTATATTCCTGTAGGTTTAGGAATGCCTATTTATGTGGTATTACCAATTGCCTTATTAGTTATTGTTGGCGTAGTTCACTTCTTTGGTAAATCAGTAAAAGATATTGCTATGGAGAAAACAACTAAATAATGAATATTGAATAGACTAAAAATCGCTAGAGAAATTTACTAGCGATTTTTTTTAAGTTCTAATTAGCTGTTTATAGATTGATATAGCTTTCTTTCCAATAGAACCTATCGTATATCTTTTTGCAGTTTCAAGTGCATTTAAAGATATTTTTTGTAATTTATTTGGATTCTCCATTAGACTGATTAATTTTTCGCCCCATTCCTTAATATCATTGCTTGTTTTAAATCCATTTATTCCATCTTGAATTATATCATTGACACCGGGACTAGATACAGCTACAACAGGCAAAGAAGCAGCCATTGCCTCTAATAAAACCATACCTTGAGTTTCTGCAGTAGAAGAAAATATAAAAATATCTGATGCCATATAGTATTTGTTTATTTCTTTAGGAGAAATGGAACCCAATAGATAAATTTCACTATTTAATTTATTTTCTAAAATATATTTTTCCAAGTTTGTTTTTTCAGGTCCATCTCCAGCTATTATACATTTAAATTTTATAGCTGTATGTTGTTTTACATATTTTAAGCCTTCTAATAAAAATAATAAATTTTTTTCTTTTGAAAGTCTTGATACACAAAAAAGTAAAATTTCTGAAGTTTTTAAAAAATTTTTTCTGATTTTTTTTATTTCTTGAGATTCTATATTATAATGGCTTAGATCAATTCCAGTTGGCAAAATTTCAATTGGAGTAGCAATACCTAAGTTTTTTAGGATTTCCTTTGCTGATTCTGAGGGCGCAAAAATATAGGAACAATTAGAAGAAAAATGTTTGACAATGTAGTCGGACAGTCGCTGTCCAATTTTTTCATTGACATAAGGTATACTACCTATATATTTTTCGAATTTTGTATGATAAGTATAGACAATGGGAATTTTATATTTTTTAGCCATTTGCATTCCTTTTTTTCCCATCCAATAAGGATGATGCACATGAACAATGTCAACATCTAGTTTTATAAATATTTCTTCAATATATGAAGAAAAAATATCTGAAATTGCATAATGAAAGGGAGCTCCTTTTAAATACTTTAACTTTAACAGTCTACATCTAATTGTGTCCTCATGATCTTCATAATTATTAGTAGGGTATTCAGGAGCAAAAATGAATACACGATGCCCCTGTCTTCTTAGCTCTGAAGCCATCCTATCAATAGATAAAGGAACTCCACCTATAAATGGAAGATAATTGTTTGTAAACATTGCTATATGTAGTCCAGTCTTTTTATAGAAAGGATTTAAAGGTTGTATTTTTTCATAAGGTTCAATATTATAATTTTGTAAACATCGAAAATGAATATTATTTAACATGATTGAAGTCCTCACTTTTATATACTACTAATTATTTTTTACTGAGTTACAAAAAAGAATACACGTGCTCTTTATTTTATGTTTAAATATAGGGATTAAATATTGGAAATTTGTATAATAATTATCTCCATTCAAATTTAAAAATTAAAAGTAAACGAATGGTTCTTTAAATCTATTATGTTACAATATAATTAATGAAAAGTATTTACACATGAACTTACAAAGGGGGATGAGTATGATGTTATACAGAAAATTTGGTAAAACAAACGAAGAAGTATCTATACTGGGATTTGGATGCATGAGGCTTCCTGTGATTAATGGGAAAGACCATCTTATTGACGAAAAAGAAGCCATAAAGCAGATCAGATATGCCATAGATAATGGAGTTAATTATATTGATACTGCATATCCATACCATGGAGGTATGAGTGAAGTAGTTACAGGTAAAGCGCTAAAGGACGGATATAGAGAGAAGGTTTATTTAGCTACGAAGCTTCCATCATGGCTTGTAAAAAGCAGAGAACATATGGATCAGCTTTTAAATGAACAACTTGAGAAACTGAGTACAGACTATATAGATTTTTATCTGGTGCATGCATTAACAAAAAAACGCTGGGAAAATGTAAAAAAGCATGGAGTATTTGACTTTCTAGATTCAGCACTTAAAGACGGGAGAATAAAACATGTTGGGTTTTCATTCCATGATGAATTTCCCCTATTTGAAGAAATAATGAACTCATATGACTGGAGTTTCTGTCAAATACAATATAATTTCATGGATGAAAATTATCAAGCAGGGAAAAAAGGACTTAAATATGCGGCAGAAAGAGGACTTGGAATTGTTATAATGGAACCTTTGAAGGGTGGTAGCCTTGTAAATGATATACCAAAAGATGTACAGGATATATGGGACAAAGCAGATATAAAGCGAACCCCTGCAGAATGGGCCCTTAGATTTTTATGGGATCATCCAGAAATAAATGTAGTTCTAAGTGGGATGAACAATATGGAACATATTGCGGAAAATATCAAAAGTGCTGAAAAAGCAACTCCAAATTCACTAACAGTAAAAGAAAAGGAATTGATAGAAGAAGTTAAAAATATTTATAAAGAGAAAATAGTGGTTAACTGTACGAATTGTAGGTATTGTCTACCTTGCCCGGCGGGAGTAGGTATTCCAGAAAGCTTTACTCAACTAAATAATGCTTCAATGTATGATGATATTGAGGCAGCTAAATTTCACTATAATATTCTTTTAGTCAAGCATGATAAACAGGCATCTAAATGTATTGAATGTGGAAAATGTGAAAAGTTATGTCCTCAAAATATTGAAATAAGAAAAATGCTAAAAAAAGTTGTAGCTACATTTGGACAGTAACATTTTTGTTAGAAATAGATAACAATAACCGTAAAATTGTTTAAGGAATCCCCAGATAAGTATAAATATCTGGGGATTCTCCATTTTTTGACAAAATTAGAGAGAGGAATTTATCTTATGATATTTAATAGATTATTATAATAATTATTTGGGGGGAATTATAATGCACTTATCTTTTGAACAAAAAGAAGAAATAATTGATTCACATGAGCAACTTTTAAAATATGATATTAGCAATGGGAGGATTAATTATAAGTACAATGGCAGGGTTATTATAAAGGAACTTAATCGCAAAACCGGTAATGGGTATATCTGTGGAAAGTTTTTAGAGGAAAATAAATATGATGTAAATTCAAGAGGATGGATTAATATTAAGCATTTTAACAGGATACAGCTAACAGATTTACTTGAAGAAGTAATGATATCTTTTTTAATATATTTATAATTTGGAGCATAATTTCTTAGATTATTCTTTTTTTTTACGTATTAGTTCAACCTGGTAAAGGTCGTTTCGAATTTTTATAGCAAAGGGAAATCTTATGATTCACAAAGGTAGGTTAGTAGTTAAAGGTACATATGAATAAGATAAAACAATTCACCTTTTCAGCTGAAAGGTGAATTGTTTTTTTGAAAATTAATAGATAATATTTACTTCTTGTGCCAGTTAATCTAATAACATAGATCTAAATATCCTTCAATGTTTCCTCTAAAGCGACTTTGAAGAGCTGTTTTTAACTCTAAATGTTTTATATTAAAACAGCTCTTCTACGGAGCCTGAAGAGGATTATTGAAGGATATTTATAAGGAACCAGTAAGGCGAGTTAACTTAATACACCTTTACAGCGTCATAACCTGCATTTCGCAGTTCTGAGATGATTTGTTCAATGTGCTTATGACCGTTGGTTTCAACAGTTATTTGAAGCTCAACATCCATGAATCGATCGAGGGTCTTAAACTGATTGTGGTCCAGTTTGATTACATTTGCATTTAACTTTGCCAGAATTTCAGAGATTTTCAAAAGCTCACCAGGTTTATCGGGCAGGTTAACTGAAAAACAGAAGATACGGCCCCGTGACACAAGTCCCCGATCAATCATCGATGATATAGTTACAACATCGATGTTACCTCCACTTACAACACATGCGACTTTCTTATTTTTTTCTTTTATCTTTTTAAGCCCAGCAAGAGATAATACACCTGCGTTTTCTCCAATCAATTTGTGTTTTTCCAAAAGAATCAAGAAGGCCTCCATTATGTCATAGTCGGAAACAGTAACAATTTCATCTACATAGTCCCTTATAATTGAAAAAGTAAGGTCTCCTGGCTTCTTGACGGCAACACCATCTGCGATAGTATTGACCGCATCTAGGTAGACTAGCTTTCCATTGTCAATAGATGCCTTCATGGCTTTTGCACCTTCAGGCTCCACCCCTATTACTTTGATGTATGGATTAATTGATTTTGCCGCCAATGCAATGCCGCTTATGAGTCCTCCGCCACCTATAGGAACCAATATATAATCTGCATCATGAAGTTCTTCTAGGATTTCAAGGCTAATCGTTCCCTGCCCTTCAATTACATCTATGTCGTTAAATGGATGAACAAAGACATATTCCTTCTCTTTTTCTAATCTGCGTGCTTCCGTATATGCTTCATCATAGCAATCTCCTGCCAGTACGACATTTGCGCCATAGCTTTTTGTGGCTTCTACTTTGATAAGGGGTGTCGTTTTAGGCATTACTATAGTAGCTTCAACTCCAAGCTTTTGAGCAGCATAGGCAACCCCTTGGGCATGGTTTCCTGCTGACGAAGCAACGAGCCCTTTTCTTCTTTCTTTTACTGACAACTTGCTGATTTTGTTATAGGCACCACGAATTTTAAAGGCACCTGTAGTTTGCAAATTTTCAGGTTTAATATATACCTGATTCCCTGATTCTTTACTAAAAACGGAGCTATATATAAGTTTAGTCTCCTTTAAAACTTTTTTAAGACGCTCTTTAGATTTTAGGAAATCTTCATAAACCAAAACAGATTTGCAGTTAACTAATGCTTGAGTATTTAAATTAGGCATGATTTTACCCCCCTAAGTTTTAGATTTTGTAATGTTTGTAGTTAAATTTTACTGACGGTTAGTAAGTATTAAGTTTTTTAAGACACATTTGTGCCATTGATTAGTGTTTATTTGGCCAAATAAACTATTTGAGAAATAAAAAACCCGTCCATAAAAGATATTTCTTTTAAGGACGAGTATAACCCGCGGTACCACCTTAATTACATCTACTTAAAAATAGATGCCTCTTCTTTCAGTTCTAACAAACCTAAGCCTTTAACGGGGCTAGTCGGTATCATCTACTGGTTAAGAAATGATTTCTTAACTTTGGAAGATACAGCTCAGGAGTGATATGTATTTTATGACAGTATCGGTTTGCAGCAACCACCGACTCTCTGAGACTGCCTGATATAAAATACACGTCTCCTTCTTTGCAATGGACGATTTTAGTAATTTAAGTAGTAGTTTACCAGCATTAAAGCTCATTGTCAAGGAAAATTTTTAAAATTCAGATAATAAAAAACCATATAAAATCAATATTTTTGAAAATAATGTTATATAACTGAGGAAAAGGATTTCACAACTTTCGAACATAAATTAGAAAAAAAGTGTATTAATTCTACTTAGGTATGATGATATACTAAATTTAAGAAACAGGTAGGAGTGGTGATATGAAGAGTTATCTTGTAAATATCAAGGAACTCAAAGTAATAGAAATACTAGAACGATACGAATCATGCTCTGCAAAGGAAATAGCGAAACATATGGGAGTTACGCCTAGAACTGTTCTAAATTACATCAAAACTTTAAACAATTTCATAGGAGAAGAAGTTGCAGAAATAAAATTTACTAAAAACAGAAAATATTTTATAGAGAAGAAAAATGTTAAAGAGTTTGAAAAGATTTTAAACACTTCTAAAAAAAATAATCTTTCTATTCCTGAAGAAAGGATAAAGGAAATAGCTAAGATCCTTCTTGAAAAAAAGCGGATGGTAAAAATAGAAGACCTAGCTGAGTCTTTTTATGTAAGTAGGACAACTTTAATAAAAGATCTTAAAAGGGTTTCAGGTATACTTAAAAATTACAAAATAAAGCTTAAGGGCAAACCTAATAGTGGCATAGAGGTTTTGGGTAGTGAAATGAACATAAGACTTTGCCTTTCTCAAATTCTCTTTAAAGGGGAAAGCATAAAAAATAAAACAAAGCAAGAGTTCAGTAGATACGATAAAATAATTGGAAATATTTTAAAAAGAGTATTTGAAAGGACAAATTTTAAGATATTACAGGAAAATTATCGAAATCTAGTATTGCACATTTCTATAGCTGTAGAAAGATTTATAGCAGGAAACAGCATAGAAGAAATTCCTGAAAAGATAAAAAATATAGATAAAACAAGGGAGTACTTGATAAGCCTTGATATAGGAGAAGAATTAAAAAAAGAAACCGGTATAATTTTGCCAAAGGAAGAACTTATGTACATATGTATTCATCTACTCGGAAGGAAACCAGTAGAAGAAATGATAGATTCAAAAAATCATATAGAAGTAAAACCGATAGTGAAAAAAATTGTCTCTAATATGCTTGACGAAATTAATAAAGCAACAGGTTTCTTTATGAAGGATGATAAAGAACTTATATGGGGGCTTGAGCTTCACCTTAATTTTGCGGTAAACAGGCTGATGTTCAACATGAATATAAGAAATCCTTTGTTTTTGGAAGTAAAGAAAAAATATCCTTTGGCATATGAACTTGCGACAATAGGAGCTTCAGTAATAAAAGAGGAACTGAATGTAGAAGTAAATGAACATGAAATATCATATATAGCTATGCATATAGGAAGTTATATAGAAAGGAATAACTATAAATATAAGGATATTCAGAGAGTTGCACTTATATGTGGTACAGGACTTGGGACAGCCCAACTAATGCTTGTGAAAATCAAGAAAGTATTGGGAGATATTCAGGAAATAAAAACTTTTTCATCATCATCCCTTCAATCTGAAGTTCTTGATGAGTTCGATATAATATTTACTACTATAGATTTAGATATTGATGTATCCACACCAATAATAAAATTAGATGTGCTTTTTGACGAAAGAGAGCTTCAGAACAAAATAGCATATAGAAAATTAAAACTAAATCAAGGGATATTAAAAAACAGTCTTTATATATTTAAAAGCCTTTTGCAAAGAAATATGTTTTTCAGAATTGATTTAGAAACTCCAGAAGAAATAATTAGTTATATGGCAGAAAGGTGTTTAGAGCAAGGAAAAGTGGATGAAGGCTTCAGAGAAAGACTATTGGAAAGGGAGCGTCTGTCCCCTACTTCCTTTGATAATTTAATAGCTCTTCCCCACACTATAAACTACAAAAGTGATGAAATACAAATAGCCATAGGAGTCCTTGAAAACACGGTGAAATGGAACCAAAAGCCGATTAAGCTTGTGTTTATGGTTATTGTTCCCAATGAAATAGTTGAAGATGCAAATCTTTTTATAAAAGTATACCAAGATATTTTAAAAGTAGGGCAAAATAAGAAGCTTATCTACAAAATGTCAAAGTCTAGAAGTTTTGATGATTTTATTTCTTTACTTTAGAAAGGGGGTTTTCATAATGAACAGTATTACTTTTCTCATAATTATAGGAATCATAATATGGACACTTCAGGCATTATTTGGATTTTTTCAGATGAAAAATTTTAAAAAAAACTTTGTAGAGATGAGGAAAGAAGGAAGAGTGGTAATAGGCTTTAATAAAGGTTTTATCTTTTCCGGAACGGTAGTACTGATAAGGATTAATGATGAAACAGTTATAGAAGAAGTAAGATATATGCAAGGAGTAACGATTTTCGCTAGATTCAAAAATTTAAAGGGACTTAAAGGAAAGAAGCTTTTAAGTCTTGAAAAAAGAGACTTAAAGGATTTTAATAAGCTGCTGATAAAAGCTATATGAAAGAGAAGAAAAAATACAGACAGAACATTTAAAACTTAAGCAGCTGACTGAATAACTTAAGAATTAAAAATTATTAGAAGAAAGGAGATTTATTTATGATTCAATTCTTTGAAGTTCTTGCAAAGGGTGCAGAATGGTTTATGAACCTTTTTAGGGCTGGTGCAGATGTGTTTATATCCTTCACCACAGGAATAGTTCCGCTATTAATAGCCCTAATGGTTGTAATGAATGCCATAATAAAATTTATAGGTACAGACAAAATTGAAAAGCTTGCAAAGAAGAGTGCATCAAATCCAATAACAAGATATCTTGTGCTTCCGGTAATAGGTACTTTCATATTTGCAAATCCCATGACTCTTTCTTTAGGTAAATTTCTTCCTGAAAAGTACAAACCAAGCTACTATGCTGCCGCAAGTTATTCTTGTCACAGTATGAACGGTCTTTTCCCCCACATTAACCCTGGAGAGCTGTTTGTATTCCTTGGAATAGCCAATGGAATAACTGAACTGGGACTTTCTACTGCAGACCTCGCTGTAAGATATTTTCTTGTAGGTATGGTAACAAATTTCTTTAGAGGATGGATAACGGACTTTACTACAGCATTCGTTGAGAAACAGCAAAATGTGCAACTTAAAGATGCAGTAGAATTTCATTAAATAAATTTAAAGAATTTATAAAATTTTAAAGGAGGGGTTAATATGGCTTATAATCCAGTAAAAATATCTAAAGGACCAGGGGGATGGGGTGGCCCTATAACTGTAACTCCAGACGAAAAAAGAAACAAAATAGTATATATAACCGGTGGGGCTCTGCCTGAGACTGCTAAAAAAATTGCAGAGCTTACAGGCTGTGAATTAGTAGATGGATTTTCTCAAGGAGTGCCTGATTCTGAAATAGCTTGTGCAGTAATAAATTGCGGAGGAACTTTAAGATGCGGTATATATCCTCAAAAGGGAATACCAACCGTAAATATAATGAAAACGGGAAGAAGTGGCCCTCTTGCAATGTTTATAAAGGAAGACATATATGTATCGGGTGTAAAACCTGAAAACATAGAAATTATATAAAGAAAGGAGAATTACTATGAAATATACTACTGACAAGAAAATAAGTCAACAAAGTCAAGGATTAATCGCCAAAATAGGTATAGGTATGGGAAATATAACAAGTACCTTCTTTCAAGCAGGAAGAGAGACTATAGAAACTGTAATTCATACAATTCTTCCATTTATTGCCTTCGTTGCAACATTAATAGGAATAATAAATGCTTCAGGAGTAGGAAATTGGTTTGCAAACCTTCTAACTCCTCTTGCTGGAAATGTTGGAGGTTTAGTTATACTATCTCTTATTTGTTCATTTCCACTTCTTTCACCTTTTCTTGGGCCTGGTGCTGTAATAGCACAGATAATAGGAGTTTTGATAGGTGTGGAAATAGGAAAAGGAAATATCCCACCTCAGCTTTCATTACCTGCACTGTTTGCCATAAACGCTCAGGCAGCAGCAGACTTCATCCCTGTAGGACTTGGCCTTGCTGAAGCTGACCCTGAAACTGTTCAGGTTGGAGTACCCTCTGTACTTTATTCTAGATTTCTTACTGGAGCTCCAACAGTAATAATAGCATGGCTTGCAAGTTTTGGACTGTATTCCAATTAATAAATTTTAGAAACGGTGGTGTTGAAATGGAGCTTATCTACAGAACAACTGTAACAGGAATTGGAGAAAAATCTATGGAATTTATTCTTCAAGGAATATTTGTAATATTTAAAGACGATGCACCTGAGGATTTAAAAGAGTTCTGTATAACCCACAAAGAGAATAATCTTTTGAAGGAAATAGAAAGAAACGATATTTTAAAAATAGGAGGTGAAGAGTTTAAAATAACTGCTGTTGGATCAGCTGTAAATGAAAATTTACAAAATCTAGGACATATAACTTTCAGATTTGATGGAGAAGAAGAATCACTTCCAGGAAGTCTAAGCCTTGAAAAAAAGAGTATACCAGAAATAAGAAAAGATATGAAAATTGAGATTTGGAGATAGTAGAATGGACACGAAATTTCTCATACCAACCATTGCCAGGGTAGAGTAAGAAAGAAATTTCAATATCCATTCATACCTCCATTATAGATTTATATTCAAAGCAAATCAATAAGGAGGTAAGAAAATATGGAAAAAGTTGCGGTAGTAGTAGGAGGCGGAAGAAGCCTTGGAGAATATCTTTCAAAGCACATGGCTAAAGAGGGTTATAACGTGGTAGTTGCAGACATAGATAATGAAAATGCTTCTAAGGTAGCAAAGGAAATTGGTGAAGAGAAGGCAATGTCAATAAAAGTTGATGCAACTAAAGAAAATGAAGTAAAGGAAATGGTAAATAAAATAGTAGAAAGATTTGGAAGAATAGATTTGTTGATTTATAATGCTGGGGTCGCAAAGGCAAGTAAGATAACAAACTTTAAACTAGATACCTTCAAATGGATACTTGATGTAAATCTTATAGGGTATTTCTTATGTGCAAGAGAAATATCTAAGGTAATGATAGAAAAGAATATAGAGGGATGTATAATCCAAATAAACTCAAAATCAGGAAAAGTTGGAAGTAAGCACAATACCGGATATTCTTCAGCTAAATTTGGAGGTGTTGGACTTACACAAAGTCTTGCTCTTGACCTTGCAGAACATAAAATAAGAGTAAACTCTATGATGCTTGGAAATCTTTTGAATTCAGAAATGTTCGAAAGTCTTATACCACAATATGCTGAAAAACTGGGAATAAAAGAGTCAGAGGTTAAGCAGGTTTATAGAGATAAGGTACCTTTAAAAAGAGGGTGTACCTTTGAGGATGTAGCAAATGTAGTAACATTCTATGCTTCAGATAAAGCTAGTTATATTACAGGCCAATCAGTGAATATAACAGGAGGACAGGTAATGCATTAAAACTTATAATTTTAGAAAGAAGTTTATTACTTGGATCTGTTAATTTAAAATGAAAAAAAGCTTGGACTTTCATAGAATTTGACAAAGTTACTTACTCTTACAGCCTGAAATAAATATTAGCTATTTCGTTCAGGCTGTCAAGGGTCAGGATGAACGAGCAAAGCTCACCCTTGACAGCCAATCACTCAATAGCTATTTGATAATTAAAGGCTGTAAGAGAAAAAAAGCATGGCAAATAGCCAAACACAAGGTAAGGCAAAAAGAAATGAAGTTTGACAGCTTAATATTAGGCAGATAGCAGCCAATTGCTACGGGTTCTATCATCATACTTTACACCTGCAACCTGGGCTGGAGTAAGGTTGTTTAACGAAGAATGAGGCCTTATGAAGTTAAAGAAGAAAACAAAAGTTGCAATCAGATTATTTGCAGATTCAAAAGAATTAAAGCCTCTTTTGGTTTTGTACCAATCTTTAAATGCATCATTAAAAGATTCAATTATGTTGTTTGAGATATCATCCTTAAAAGATGCTACTCTGATGTGTTTAGCATTATTAAAAATTGATTTGGCTGCTATTTTATAGGCACTATATCTATCTGTAACAATAGCACCTGGAGAACCAAACTCTCGAGCTTTATTAAAAAGAGAAAAGGCCTGTTGTGAGTTTCTGTAGGGAGACAGATGGAAACCGATAATAAAGCGGGTTTCGGAATCAATAATAAACCAGACATAATATTTCTTACCGCAAATTTTAACAACCGTTTCATTGGCATGCCATTCATCAGAAGATGACAGGTCAATAGAAGAAGAGAGTTTTCTAGAGATAGCGCCAAACAAAGGCGCAAACTTTCTAACCCGGGAAGCAACAGAAACATGGGACACCTTTTATCACAGCACCTGTAATTAAAGTAATATTTGTGATTATGGTGCAAAAAAGTAGCCTTACCACACTTGGGACATCTGGGATACTTACCATAACGTAAGTGGTTTGATTTAGGTTTAGTGGAAAATTGATGATTACAGTCACGGCAAAGATATTTTTGATAACCATGTATATCTTTACCATACTTATAAAGTTTAGAAGATTGACACTAGGACAATTAATTTTTGGTATAATAGTCATAACCTTGGCTCCTTTCTTGGAGGTAATAGGTTTTTGGTGAAACTATTATACCTTAAGGAGTCCGAGGCTTTCAATTTTCATTTAAGTTAACAGAGCGTATTACTTTTAAATGGAGGAGGAACATGGAGTATATTTTAGATACGGCAAATATAAGATATATAAAAGACGCTACAGAATATTTTCCAATAGCAGGAGTAACTACAAATCCTACTATAATTGCTAAGGAAAATAAGAATTTTTTTAAGCTCATAAGAGAAATAAGAATGGTAATAGGAAAAGAGCTGCCTCTTCATATTCAGACGATTTCAGTTAGGGCTGAAGAAATAGTTGAAGAAGGGAAAAGTCTTCTAGAGAAATTTGATAAAAACATATATGTAAAAGTTCCAGTAACGAAAGAAGGAATAAAGGCAATAAAGATTTTGAAATCTAAAAATATAAAAGTTACAGCTACAGCTATATTTACTTCCCAGCAGGCCTTGATAGCAGCAAAAGCTGGAGCAGATTATGTTGCACCCTATGTAAACAGAATAGATAATCTATCTTCCGACGGGTGTAATACGGTAGGTAATATCATAAGACAGTTTAAAAATTATGGCTTTAAAACTAAAGTATTAGCTGCATCATTTAAAAATGCTCAACAGATCCAAAATGTAGCAAACTTAGGAATACATGCAGTAACAGTAACACCTGAAGTATTTGAAAAGCTTTATTCTCATCCCTCTACGGATTTCAGTGTAGAGCAGTTTATAAAGGACTGGAAGAAGGTATATGGAGATAAAAAAATTAAAAATATTATTTAAGCTGCCTTTTTGGCAGCTCTTCTCATATTAAGTAGGAGCGTGCCCAGCAAAGCTGTAATTTGCTTACTGATGAAAGTTCAGTCTAGGTAATTGCCAAGAAGCTTAGTAGCTATAAGACCAGCGCTATCAGAGATGATGGTGTTGAAGCGTCTCGAAAATGTGCCTTTGTGGTGCTAGCAAAGATGCAGACCGTAACATAAAGTGAATCCTGCAGCACTGTTAGAAAAGCCCGTTAGGGAGAAAAGAGGAAAACGAGTCCCTTCCTATAGGACGAAGTCCATGGAATGTGTGTAGAACTTGGATTACAGCACAGAGGAATCCTTCGGTGTATGGGGAACGGTATGTATTGAAAGTAAATTACGGAACTGGGGAGACCCTACTCTGCACGGCGATAGCTGTAAAGTAGATGTATATAAGCCAACGGGTGAAATTACAATCTAGTAGAGAGGGAGTCGGAGGGGGACATAGTACCTATGATGAATAGGACAACAAAACCTATTCTAGGAAAGGTGCCCTACTTAGCTAATGTTTTATAAGGAGGTAAGAGCGAGTGAATGTCCGAAGGACTAACAACGCCAAAGATAAAGTTCGAGAACTTCAAGTAAAACTATACTCATCAGCCAAGGCAAGTAAGACAAGGAGATTTCATGCCTTATATGATAAGGTATACCGAATGGATATACTTGAGAAAGCATGGAAGAGTGTTAAGTCTAATAAAGGCAGTGCTGGCATAGATAAAGTAACTATAGAAGAAATAGAAGAGATAGGAATTGAGACAATACTTAAAGAAATACAAGATGAATTAAAGAATAAAAGATATAGAGCAAAGCCAGTACGAAGGGTAGAAATACCGAAATCAAATGGCAAAATGCGTCCACTTGGTATTCCAACTGTAAAGGACAGAATTATACAAGCAGCAACTAAGATAGTTATAGAACCCATATTTGAAGCTGACTTCAAAGACTGCTCTCATGGGTTTAGACCAAAAAGAAATCAACATATGGCATTAGAAGCTATAAGAAAAGCTTGTAATAATAAAGGAATATGGGTGTTGGATGCAGATATAAAAGGTTGTTTTGATAACATTAATCACGATAAATTGATGAAACTCATAGAAAGAAGAATCTGTGATAAAAGAATACTTAAGCTTATTAAAAAGTGGCTTAAAGCAGGAGTAATGGAAGATGGAATAATTGAAACAAGCAAAATAGGAAGTCCCCAAGGTGGAGTAATTTCTCCACTGTTAGCTAATATCTATCTGAACTATATGGATACTATTTGGGAGAAGTACTTTTCTCATCTAGGTAAACTTATAAGGTTTGCCGATGATTTCGTAGTTATATGTAAGAATTACAAATCAATAAAGCATGCCCGAAGGGCAATAGAAGAGATAATGAGAAGGTTAGAACTAACGCTCAGTAAAGAGAAAACCAAAATTGTATCCCTATGGGATGGAAAAGATGGATTCGACTTTCTAGGATTTCATAATAGAATGATTAAGCATAAGAATAGTAGGGGATACGAATATTATAAGTTAGTTCAATGGATTAGTAATAAGTCAAAGAGAAAATAAAAGAAAAGGTAAGAGAATATCTTAGTCGAAGCACCTACAAGCTTAATCTTAAAGATATGATAAAAGGCATGAATCGCAAAATAATCGGATGGCGAAATTACTATGGCAAATCCAGATACGATAAGCTAGTACAAATCGATAAATACATTATGATGCGATTCATCATGTGGTTTAATGGCAAGAGACAAACCTTCAAGCGAAAGGAATATTATGAGATAGCCAAAATGATAAATGGTATGGGCTTAAAACGTCTTGTTATCAGTTAAAAGCCGTAATGCTGAAAGAAGAATAATTAAGGAAAGCGTATGAGGGAGAACCTCACGTGAGTCTGTCTAACAATTAGTCTTATATTGTATTGAAATACAAAAATAGAGATTCTTTGGAAAAAATTCTTTAATGGATATAAGAAAATATGTAATTTTGAGGCTATAATCTCTCTAAAACGCTGTACTAACTCCTTAACTCCCATGATATTAATCAATCGTTTCAAACACTGCTGTAATTTCTTGTTTTTCTCCAAATACTTGTCTAGCTTTGCTTATCATATTTGATAATTGACTCTGATCATTAACATCATTTACTACTTCAAAATCGATAATTAATTTATGTTTACTATCAACTACTGTTTGCATATTAAAACATACTTCAAATTTACCGTTATTCTTCATAGATTTTGAATCTGGATCGGTTAGACATACTTGTTTCTTTCCTTGCTCTTTAATATCATTTTTGAGAGCACTTAGCTCATCTATTCTATCTTTATAATTTTCAATCTTCTCAGTAATGGATTTTTTCAGGTTCTCATCATCCTTTGGGTTTGAAAAATCATTAATATACTCATCAATTTTAGCTTCATAATATTCTATTTTCTTTTTAATAATATTTTCATTATAGTGCTTACTTTTTGAACTATTTGCCTTTATCTTCGTGCCGTCAATAGCTATAAGTTTACCATCAATAAGTCCAAATCCTTTTAGCATAAGTGTGAATTCTTTAAACAATCTCTTTATGGCTTCTTTGTTATTTTTCATGAACCCAGATAAAGTTCCATGATCAGGTGTAATTTTACCTACAAGCCACATTAGTTCTATATTTCTAGTTGCTTCTACTTCCATCCCTCGCGATGACCTAATCCTATTCATATAACAATATAAATAAAGCTTAAGCAAATCCTCTCTTCTATATGGTTTTTGCCCAGCTTTTTGTCCACAAAATACTTTGAACCCCATTTCTTCTAAATCTAGACTATCTACATAGGCATCAATCACTCTTACTGGATTATCTTCACTTACATAATCATCTAATGTATTAGGTAGCAAATTTACTTGATTTCTATTTACACCTTCAATAAATGCCATACTATCATCTCCCTTATATATACATTCGACAGTGATAGTCATTTTCCTTTTTGCTTAGATAATTTTTTATAATTGTTAAACAGACTTACGTACGGTTTGATGAGGAGATGGTGGAAGAGAGTTACCTCAAATCCACCGTTTTACTCTACAACTTGAAAAATTGCACAAGAAATTGAGAAATATATTAATAATGAAATTAAGTAAAGGCCAATTATTGCTCTATCTCATATACTGTAAAGGGGTCTTTTATGAGTATATATAAAAAGAATGCTTTGAACCAATTAAAGGATACATTTGAGATTTTGTTAGATGAGTATAGAGAAAATCTTTCGCAGGATGAAGTTTTCAAAATGGCAAAGGAATATGAGATTAGGGTATGGAAAGAGCAGATGGAAAGCTATAAATTGATAAAAATAGAGGATGAATCTAGAGATATAAAAAATGCCATTAAAATTTGCAAGTCAATGATAAAAGAACTCAGCAAAATTAGTATGAATGAGGTTCTAAGTACGTGGTATTGAATTATATAGGATTTCAAGTTAAAAATATAAAATAGTTTGCTTTTTAATAGGGGCCCTTAAAATAGAAAGGGATCCCTTTGATTATATTTATCATTTTGAATATGCATAAGAGGTTTTTTTATTTTTTGAACTAAAGACAAAAAGAAAAATAATAAATACTTAAAAAAATTCAGTAATAATTAAGAGACAACTTCATAAGAATTAAGTAATAATTAAAAAAATAAATTTTAAATTAATAAAATAAATGTTTCAAATGGGGAGGAGAAAATAGTGGGAAAAACTGATAAATGCACACAAATAGTTAAAGAAGATGAAAGGGTTATATCACCTTTTACTAGAGTACCCTATTATCCCTTAGTAATAAAAAGGGGATATGGTGCTATGGTAGAGGACACTGATGGTAATCAATATATAGATTTATTATCAAGTGCATCAGCGTTGAATACAGGACATTCTCATGAAAAGGTAGTCGAAGCAATTATTGAGCAAGTGAGAGAGTTTATTCATTATACTCCAGCTTATATGTATCATGAACCTTTAGTAAAATTAGCTAAAGAGATTATAAAAATTACACCAGGAGATTGTGCCCAAAAAGTCGCATTTGGTCTTTCGGGTTCTGATGCTAACGATGGAATGATTAAATTAGCACGAGCCTATACAGGAAGAAGCAAAATTATTTCTTTTATCGGTGCTTATCATGGTTCAACTTATGGGGCTCTTTCTTTATCTGCAATAAGTCTGAATATGAGAAAGAAAATAGGACCCTTTGTACCAGAAATTTATCATATTCCCTACCCAGATTGTTATCGTTGCACGTTTGGCAAGGAAGAAAAAAGTTGCAATATGGAGTGCTTAAAACATCTAGAATTAGCTTTTAATCACTATATACCAGCTGAAGAAGTAGCAGCAGTAATAATTGAGCCAATTGCAGGTGACATTGGTTTAGTTGTGCCTCCTAAGAAATATGTAGAAAAGCTATATGATCTATGCAAAAAAAATGGAATACTTTTTGTTACAGATGAGGTACAACAAGGATTTGGTCGTACAGGAAAATGGTTTGGAATAGAGAACTTTGAGGTGGTTCCCGATATAGTGGTTATGGGTAAATCTATAGCTTCCGGTATGCCTTTGAGTGCAATTGTAGCAAGAAAAGAGATAATGGACTCATGTGATGCACCTGCACATTTATTTACGATGGGAGGAAATCCCGTTTCATGTAAAGCTGCACTTGCAACTATAGAAATAATTAAAGATCAAAAACTTTTAGAACATACTAGGCAACTAGGAGAATATGTAAAACAACGTTTTAATGAGATGAAGACAAAGTATGAAATCATAGGGGATGTTAGAGGATTAGGATTATCAATAGGAGTAGATTTGATCAAAGATACACAGACCAAGGAAAGAGCAAGAGAGGCGGCTGCTAAAATATGTTATCGATGCTGGGAAAAGGGAGTGATTATCACCTTCTTTGGAAATAGTGTTCTAAGAATCCAACCTCCGTTAGTAATCAAAAAAGAGCAGATGGATAAGGCATTGAATATTATTGAAGAATCTATTCAGGAGTATATAAAGGGAAATATACCAGATGAGGTTCTTGAGGTAGCAAAGGGTTGGTAATTAGTATAAAAACCATTGTTTTAGGATTGGAGGTGAATAAGTACAAATTTAACCTGCGAAAAGATCAAAACTATTAGTTTAAAAAGGAAGGGAGATATGGGAATGGAAGTTTCGAAAGGTAAAAAGAAAAGTTTTTTTGAAGGAGCTTTTGGAAAGTTTATACTTCCAGGAATTATATTGCAATCTGTTCTGATAGGGGGAGGCTATGCCACGGGCCGTGAAATAGTTGCCTTTGGAGCAAAATTTGGTGCTCTTGGGTGGTTAGGTGGTATTGGGATATTTATTGGCTTTACGGTTATGAGCATCTTGACATTTGAAATTGCTAGAATATATAAAGTCTATGATTACAAGTCATTAGTACAACAATTTGCGGGGAAACTATGGATTGTATACGATATTATTTATTTGCTTCTCGCTATTTTAATAATTGCCGTTATGGCTGCTGCAACAGGAGAAATCGTTGAAAATACACTAGGAATTCCCTATTGGGGTGGAGTTACAGGAGTTATAATTATAGTTGGTATTCTTAATTTTTATGGTAGATGGTTAATTGAGAGATTTGAAACTTACGGGACCATTGCATTATATATAGGATATATTATATTTGGTGGGTTAGTAATTTCAAAAACATGGACTCATGCACAAAGCATATTTGCTACAGGAGATGTTAGTTATATAAAAGATTCCGCTGTAACTATTGGAGCAGTTTTATGGACAGGAGTAGTTTATGTGGGATATAACTTAGCTGTTTATCCGGCTTGTCTCTTTACTTTAGAAAGACAAACCAGTAGAAAACAAACTGTATGGGCAGGTATAATCTCAGGAATATTGATGACTGTCCCATGGTTTTTGACATATTTTGCTATAATGGGATTTTACCCTTCAGAAAATATTTTGGGGGCACCTGTACCTTGGTTAGCTATGTTAGATGGAATAGGAGGTCCTGGAATAGTAGCAATATTTGGAATTGTAGTAGGTTGGACGTTAATCGAAACGTCAACGGGGATAATACATGCTTTAGTAGAAAGAATAAACTCTGGATTGATAGAAATGGGCAAAAAACCTTTTACTTCTAAACAAAATGCGATAGTCACTGTGTTAGTACTGATTACAGCTACGATTATGGCAAAGATAGGAATTATAGATCTAATTGCAAAGGGATATACAATGATGGCATATGGAATGATTGTAGTATATGCAATTCCCCTTGTAACGATTGGGTTAATTAAAATACTTAAGGCAAATTAAATAAAAAAATTGAATTCTATTCTGTAGTTGGCTGTATTTAGATTTTACGATAAACAAGAATTTTATATTAACATAGTGAAAATTTATATTTTTATGAATTCCCTAGAGCATTATCTAGGGAGTTTTCGTTTTTTATACTTAAAAAAGTTATGGAGTGGATGTAAACTAGAAAACATTGCATACATTCATACATTGAAATAAGTGTATACAGATGATATAATACTAACAGATATTAGTACTAACTACTAATATCAAATACAAATTAGGAGGAATATAAATGAATATTAAAGATATACGAGAATTGATATTAACGATCGATAAAACAAATATACAAAAAGTCGAAATTGAAGAAAAAGATATAAGGATAAGCATATCAAAATCAACTCTTTGTGAAAATAAGAACTCTCAAATAAAAGAAGAACAAGTAAAACAAAAAATAGAGTCTGAAAAAAATGAAAAAAATATAGACCATACAGATGATGAATTTTACATAGTTAAATCTCCTATAGTAGGAGCTTTTTATGCAGCTCCAAGTCCTGAGTCAAAACCATTCGTAAAGGTTGGAGATGAAGTGGTGAAGGGTCAAACTCTCTGTATAATAGAAGCCATGAAGATTATGAATGAAATTGAAAGTGAAGTATCAGGTAAAGTAGTAGAGATTTTGGTAGACAATGAAGATGCTGTAGAATATGGTCAGCCTTTAATGAAAATTAGGAGGTAATATATACAATGTTTAAAAAAGTACTTATAGCTAACAGAGGGGAAATTGCTCTGAGAATTATTAGGGCATGTAAAGAGATGGGACTAAATACGGTAGCAGTCTACTCAGAAATCGACAGAGATTGTCTCCATGTACATATGGCAGATGAAGCCATATGTATTGGGCCGGCAGATTCATCAAAAAGCTATTTAAATATAAAAAACATTATTAGCGCTGCCATTATAAGCGGTGCTGAAGCCATTCATCCGGGATATGGTTTTTTATCTGAAAATCCTAAATTTGCGAGAGTGTGTAAGCTCCAAGGATTAAAGTTAATTGGGCCTAGTGAAGAAAATATAAGGAAAATGGGCAATAAATCCGAGGCAAGAAGAACAATGGTTGAAGCAGGTATACCTGTAGTTCCGGGAACAAAGGATGTCACAATCAATGCAGATAAAGGACTGAAGTTAGCTAAGGAAATAGGATTTCCCGTCATCATCAAAGCTTCAAGTGGTGGCGGAGGTAGAGGAATGAGAATAGTCTATAGTGAGAAAGAATTTACAGATGCTTTCAATACTGCAAAGTCAGAGTCTGCTGTTGCCTTTAATGATGATTCAATGTACATAGAAAAGTATATTGAAGAGCCAAGGCATATAGAGTTTCAGATTTTAGCAGATGAGTATGGAAATATTCTTCATTTAGGAGAACGCGACTGTTCACTGCAAAGACGCAATCAAAAAGTTTTAGAAGAAGCTCCATGCAGCATAATAGATAGTCCCTTGAGAGAGAAGATGGGAGAGATGGCAGTGAAGGCTGCTAAAACAGTTAATTATGTGGGGGCGGGGACTATTGAATTTTTATTAGATAGGTATAATAACTTTTATTTTATTGAAATGAATACCAGAATTCAGGTAGAACATCCCGTTACGGAAGTAATTACAGGTATAGATCTAATCAAAGAACAAATTAAAATAGCTAAAGGAGAAGAATTAAAGTTTACTCAAGATGATATTAAAATAAGTGGACATGCGATAGAATGTAGGATAAATGCAGAAGACCCTAATAAAAGCTTTAGGCCTTCACCTGGTACCGTTGAACATTATTTCGTTCCAGGAGGAAATGGTGTGCGTGTAGATAGTCATATATACAGCGGATATAGAATTCCTCCGACTTATGATTCCATGATTGGCAAGTTGATAGCATGGGGAAAGAACAGGGAAGAAGCAATAGCTAGAACTAGGAGGGCATTAGATGAAATGATAATAACAGGAATAAATACAAATATAGATTTTCACAGAAAAATATTAGACAATAAAAAATTCCTTGAAAACCAAATCAATACTTCATTTATAGAGAAAGAAATAATGTAGGAGGAAAAAAATGATAAGTGAATTTTTACGTAAAAAGAAGAAATATGTAACAATAAATTTGAATGAAAAAGAAGACAAGAAAAAGACTTCTATGAATATTGAGTTTGCTAATAGGATAGTAGAGAAAGATATTGATGAAAAGATTTGGATTAAATGTTCAAATTGCAGTGAGATTCTTTTAAGTGAAGATGTAGAGAAAAATTTATACATATGTAACAAATGCGATTATCATTTTAGAATGGGTGCACGAGATAGACTAAGTATAGTACTTGATGAAAATAGTTTTAAGGAATATGATAAAGAGTTAAAAATTACAAATCCTTTAGACTTTCCCGGCTATAGTGAAAAAATCAGTAAAGCTTTAGAAAAATCAGGGGAGGACGAAGCGGTAATTACAGGAGAGGGAAAAATAAATGGAATACAAGCGGTTGTATGTGCTATGGAACCAAAGTTTATGATGGGAAGCATGGGGTGTGTAGTGGGAGAAAAAATTTCCAGGGCAATAGAGAGGGCTACTAGAAAGAGGCTACCTTTGATTATTTTCTCAGCTTCAGGAGGTGCCAGAATGCAGGAAGGGATATTGTCACTTATGCAGATGGCTAAGACTTCAGCGGCACTTAGTAGATTTTCAGAAAAAAGGCTACCGTATGTATCTGTATTAACTGATCCTACAACTGGAGGAGTTACCGCTAGCTTTGCCATGCTAGGAGATATTATTATATCAGAGCCAGGAGCGTTAATAGGGTTTGCAGGTCCAAGGGTGATAGAGCAAACAATAAGACAAAGGCTTCCTGAAGGATTTCAAAGAGCTGAGTTTTTAAAGGAAAGAGGATTTGTAGATAAAATAGTCCATAGGAAGAATTTAAGGGAAATACTATTTAAAATATTATATATCCATACATTAGAGGGTGAAGTAAATGAATAATGCTTTAGAATTTGAAAGACCTATAATAGAATTGGAGGATAAAATCCATGAGCTGGAGAGTTTTATAAGGGAAAATGAGGTTGATTTATCACATGAAATAGATATATTGAAAAATAAACTGGATAACATTAAAAAAAATATATACAATAATCTCACGCCATGGCAAAAAGTAAAGATTGCAAGATTACTGGACAGACCAACTACCCTAGAATACATAGAAAGGATCTTTACCGATTTTATAGAGCTTCATGGGGATAGACTTTATAGAGATGATTATGCTATTATAGGAGGGATTGGGTTACTTGATGGAATCCCCGTTACGGTTATAGGGCATCAAAAAGGCAGGGATACAAAGGAGAATATCAAGAGAAATTTTGGTATGGCTCATCCTGAAGGATATAGAAAAGCCTTGAGGCTTATGGAGCAGGCAGAAAAATTCGAAAGGCCGGTGATTATGTTTATAGATACACCAGGTGCTTATTGTGGAATAGGAGCAGAGGAGAGGGGACAAGGCGAGGCAATAGCTACAAATCTGTTGCAGATGAGTAAATTAAAAATCCCTATAATAGTTGTGGTTATAGGTGAAGGAGGAAGTGGAGGAGCCCTAGCCCTTGGAATTGGAGACAGAGTTTGTATGCTTGAGCACTCTGTATATTCTGTTATTTCCCCTGAAGGTCTTTCTAGCATTCTGTGGAAGGATGCATCTTTAGCTGAAAAGGCTGCTGAAATCATGAAGCTAACAGCCCAAGATTTATTAGAGCTAAATATAATTGATAAAGTTATTGAGGAGCCTTTAGGTGGTGCACATAAGGATGTAGATCTTGTGTCAAGTAATATAAAAAACTATATAGTTAAAGAATTGACGGAATTGCTAAAATTAGATTCTAATACGTTGCTGGATATGAGGTATCAAAGGATTAGAAAAATAGGAGTATAAAGATATAAGTAGTCCTTTAAAGAGCTTGCTTTCATCAGGCATTAGTGCAGGAACTATGACTGCACTAATTTTGAATATAGTTTTAGAGGAATAATATGTAGAAGAAGATGAAAGGGATGAAAAGGTTGCTACCCTAGTTGAGGGATTATTTATAATGAAATAGAAACTTAGGGATTCGGGATTTCCGAATCTTTTTTTGAATCATAAAAATTTCGACTTTTCAAAATTGTTTGTAAAACAACTATAAAATAAGAAGGATTCTTAATTTAAATAGCGAAAACATGAAATATTACTCATAAAAATATAATGAAAAATCTAGATATATTTGTGAAAAAACTACATATAGATTGTTATATAGGTGTATTTTAAAGAGATTATTTATAAGATTTTTACAATAAGAGGGTGAATAGCTTGCTAAGGGAAAGTGGAATTACATTGAAGGAAGCATTGGAAATGGAGTGTTTGAAGGACTGTAGATTAATTGCAGGATTTGAAGGATACAACAATGTTATCACAAGGGTAAATATTATGGCGGATCCCGATATTATCTATTGGGTAAGCGAAGGAGAACTGCTATTGACGACGGCATATTTTTTTAAAACTGCCCATATTGATGAACAGATACAGTTTATAAAAGAACTCAGTAAAAGAAACCTGTCTGGAATAGCAATAAAGATATATCCCTATCTTGAGAGACTTCCAAGGGAGGTAATAGACCTTGCAAATCATTTAAAGTTTCCTATTATTGAACTTGACTATCAAATACCCTTTACCGATATAATAACACCTATTTTTAAAGAAATATTCAATAAGCAAGCATCACTACTTCAAAAGATCGAAGACCTCCATGAAAATCTAATGAATATAATTCTGACTGGAGGTGGTGTTAAGGATATTATTACTACCCTGATCCAAACAGTTGGAAATCCTATATTAATTAAAAATCACTACTTTGAAGACTTTATTTATGGCGATGCCATTTATCCATGGAGCTATGAAGAACTGGAAAATAAGATAGAAATTTTTTTAAAAAACAATATCAATAATAAAAGATTAAAGGAAACATACTCTACGAAATTAAAAATAGATGATAAGATGTTGGATACGGCGTTTATTCCAATAAAGGTAAAGAGTAGTGTTTATGGATATATAATAGTTATAGCCAGTGAGAAAAGTATAACTAATTTTGATATTGTATCTATTGAAACTGCATCTGCAATTATTGCCGTTGAATCCTTAAGAAGAATATCCATCCAAGAGGTTGAAAATAGATATAAGGCTGAATTTTTTGAAGATCTTATTTCCTTTGATAAGATTAGAAAAAATAAAGCTATTGAGAGAGCTCTATATTACAATTTTGATAAACAAGCACTATACAATATAGTTACTATACATTTTTCTCAAAGAGACTTAAACATAGAGAACCAATACGATTTTGACCAGTATAAAAATAAAGCCATTCATATAATTAACAGCATATGCAGCTATGAAAACACTACCTTTTTAGCTACAAGTAAAGGGAGTACCATAAATATATTGTTTATGTGGAAAAATGGGAAAGACTTAAAATCAAAAATAGATAATATAGTTACAGAAATAAATAAAAAAATTAAAGAGAAAATGAATTTAGCAAAATATAAGATAGGTATAGGGAGACCATATGAAGGATTAGAAAATGCTTTCAAGAGTTTGAAGGATGCAGAAAAGGCCATAGAAGCCGGGAAAAAATATGTGGATGCTGAAATAATAGATTTTGACGAATTGGGAATCTATAAAATCTTTTGTCAAGATAATTTAAAAGAAGAGCTCATGAAATTTTATAGGTCTACACTTATGCCCCTTTGCGAATATGATACTAAAAGAAATACGGAGCTTGTAAGGACTCTTGAGGTATATTTTGAAACCAACGGCAACTTGAAAAAGATGTCACAGAAACTTTTTACCCACTATAATACTATCCTGTACCGAATTAATAGAATATGTGAAATAACAGATATGGACTTAAATGACGAACATGATAGATTTAGTCTAGAGACAGCACTTAAAATAAAGAAAATGATGGGAAATGTATAACAAAAAATCTATGGACCTGAGTCCATAGATTTTTTATTCTTCCAGTAATGCAACAGCTCTTATAGGAGAACCGGAGCCCCCCCTTATCTTTAATGGAAGACCTATGTATAAAAATCTCTTATTCACAACCTTATCTAAATTACATAGGTTTTCTGTATTAGTTATGTGATATTCACCGCAGATTAAGTGTCCGGAAAAATCTAAATCCTTGGGATGGTCTATGGCTGGAGCGTCTACTCCTATATTTACTACTCCTTTTTCAGCCAGCCATTTGGCAGCCTCATAGCTAAGTCCCGTATACTCAGTTTGCCACTTATCAGTACCAAAATTTCTATCATAATGTGCTGTATAAAGTAAAACTATATCCCCCTTCATAATTTCCTGACCTGATTTTTTTACAGCTTCCTCTAAATCTTTAGGTTCGATATAACGGTTTGAAGGTATATAGGATAAATCTATGCAGATAGCACTTCCCCAAAAATACTCCATAGGCATTTTGTCTATAGTTGCTCCCGATGGATTATACTCCCATACTGCATCACTATGGGTTCCTCCATGCTCGCTTATGAGAAGATTTCTTGCAGAAAACCCCAGTGTTTTACTACCCGTCTTTTGCATATTCTCTTCATGGGTCATATTCACCATTATAAATGTTGGTTGGTGCATTGGAAATACTGACATACCCTGAAAAATTTCCTGAGAAAGATCAATAAGTCTTAAACCCAATAAAATTCCTCCCTTCATCTTAAATGTATATATACATTTAAAGATTTTATTCTAAAAACCTTTGTAAAAACTACACAAAAATAGCCATGTTTCATTCTAAAAGTAAAATGGTATTCATAGGATTTATATAGAAGAATTTAATGTAAAATCCTTATGGAAAATATATAAAAACAAGCACAAAATCATTCTGAAAATATACTATTGTTCATAGAATCTATACAAAGGGCATTCTTGTCTTCTATAGAAAAAATATAAATGAGATAGAAAATAAAAAATATTTTTAAAATTTGGGCAAGTAAAAATTAAGCATGAGGAGGGTATGTCTATGTCTGATGAAAAAAAGTATATTTTAGCCGTTCCAAACTTTAGTGAGGGAAGGCGAAAGGAAGTGATAGAAGCCGTAGTTAATCAGGTTAGAGATGTGGAAGGTGTAAAACTTGTAAGCTATGAACCAGAACATGATTTTAATAGAACTGTTATAACCGTGATTGGTGAACCTGAACCACTTAAGAAAGCCCTTATAGACATGGCAGGTAAAAGCTATGAGCTTATAAATATGGAGGAGCACTCAGGCACTCATCCAAGGATTGGAGCACAGGATACTATACCGGTTTTCCCTTTTAAAAACATTACTATAGAAGAATGTAAAGAGTTCATTGAAGAGTTGGCAGAGGAATTATATGCAAAGTATGAAGTACCAATTTACTTTTCAGGGATAAACGCAAGGTGTGAAGAGAGAAAAGCTTTGTCCTTTATTAGAAAGGGACAGTATGAAGGATTAAAAAAGGTTGCCCATACAGAAGAAAGAAAGCCCGATATAGGACCAGCTGCCCTTCATCCTACAGCAGGAGCTACAATTTTAAGTGCCGATTACGAAGGACTTACAGCTTATAATATTTTTTTAGATACGGAAAACCTTGAAATTGCAAAAAAGATAGCAAAGGCAGTGAGAGGACCAAGCGGTGGTTTTTCAACTGTTAGGTCTGTAGGAATTAAATTCCCTGAAAGGGAAGGCGTAGTAGTATCTATGAATATGTTTGACTGTGGAAAGACTCCTCTGTACAGGACATTTAACTTTGTTAAGCAGGAGGCTGCAAGATACGGTATAGCAGTTACGGGATCAGAAATTGTTGGACCAGTTAAACTCGATTATCTACTTAATTCTTTAGAATATTTTCTGGGGTTAGAAGGCTTTGATAAAAGACAAATATTAGAAACCCATTTGATAGATTAGAAAAAATTTATGGATAACAACCAAGTCACATTTTAGAAATTATACATAGGTGAAAGGAGTGCTTTAATGAAGACAGATGTTCAAATAGCCCAAGAGGCTAAGATGCTTCCTATAGTAGAAATTGGAGAGAGGTTGGGACTTGATGAAGATGAGTTAGAACTTTATGGAAAATATAAGGCAAAGATTTCACTGGATGCATACAAAAGACTTGAGGGTAGAGAAGATGGTAAACTCATATTAGTTACGGCTATAAATCCTACTTCAGCAGGAGAAGGTAAAACTACTACAAATGTAGGTTTAAGCATGGGACTAAATAAGATTGGTAAAAAGGCCATAACTACCCTAAGGGAACCTTCCTTGGGTCCATGCTTTGGCGTCAAGGGGGGAGCAGCCGGTGGAGGATATGCACAGGTAGTCCCAATGGATGATATCAATCTCCATTTTACGGGAGATATTCATGCAATAACTACAGCTAATAATCTTCTGGCAGCCCTCATAGATAACCATATACATCAAGGTAATAACTTGAACCTCGACCCAAGAAGAATAACCTGGAAAAGGGCTCTAGATATGAACGACAGAGCATTAAGAGATATCGTTATAGGGTTAGGTGGTCGAGGCAATGGTGTACCTAGACAGGATGGATTTGATATTTCAGTTGCGTCGGAGATAATGGCAATACTTTGTCTTGCTACCAATATGGATGATTTGAAAAGTAGACTTTCAAAAATGATTGTTGGATATACCTATGACAATGAACCCGTTACAGCAGGTCAATTGGATGCCACAGGAGCTTTAGCTCTGCTTCTAAAGGATGCTATAAAGCCAAATTTAGTTCAAACCTTAGAAAATACTCCTGCAATTATCCATGGAGGGCCCTTTGCAAATATAGCTCATGGATGTAATTCAGTGATGGCGACAAAGACGGCACTGAAACTAGCTGATTATGTAGTAACAGAAGCTGGATTTGGAGCAGACCTAGGGGCAGAAAAGTTCTTTAATATTAAGTGTAGATATGCAGGATTAAAACCGAATGCCGTTGTGATAGTAGCCACAGTTAGAGCCCTCAAAAACCATGGTGGAGTATCTAAGGCTGAATTATCTCAGGAAAATATGGAGGCTCTAGCTAAAGGATTTGAAAATCTTGAGAAGCAGATAGAAAATGTTTCCAAGTTTGGGGTTCCTTCAGTTGTGGCATTAAATAGATTTCCTACAGATACGGAAAAAGAATTGGAATTTGTGCAGGAAAGATGTAAGGAACTAGGAGTAAATGTAGTTCTATCAGAAGTATGGGCAAAGGGTGGTGAAGGTGGAACAGAGCTGGCAGAAAAGGTAGTAGAACTTGCTGAAGACAGGAAGTCAGGCTATAAGCCCCTTTACGACCTCGATCTGACAATAAAAGAAAAAATCGAAACAATAGCTAAGGAAATATATGGGGCAGAGGGAGTAGAATTTACTGTTAAAGCATTAAAGGAAATAGCTAAATATGAAAAAATAGGACTCGATAAGCTGCCGATATGTATGGCAAAAACTCAATATTCTCTATCGGATAATCCTAAACTTTTAGGAAGACCTAAGGAATTTAAAATTACTGTAAGTGCCGTGAGAGCTTCAGCTGGAGCAGGTTTCCTCGTAGCCCTTACGGGAGACATAATGACTATGCCTGGTCTACCGAGGATACCGGCAGCAAATAAAATGGATATTTTAGAGGATGGAGAGATTATTGGGTTATTCTAACAAATGCGTCAAAGACGCCTTTGCATATTCTTAATTAAATTAGAGGAGGATTTATTTATGACTTATGATGTAATTATCAAAAATGCACGTATTCCTCAGGGAGATAACACAGTACTTACAAATATTTTAGTAAAAGATGAAAAAATCTCAGGTTTTACATTAGATGTAGAGGGATTAGATGCAAAGGAAATTATAGATGCTCAGGGACATCTTACTTTACCGGGATGCATAGACTCTCATACCCATATTAATGACCCGGGATTTACCCATAGAGAAAACTTCTTAACAGGAACGTCTGCCGCAGCGAGCGGTGGAGTTACAACTATCGTAGATATGCCTTGCTGCTCTGTACCATCAGTGAGAAGCGTTGAAAATTTAGAACATAAACTGAATGCCATAAAGAATAAAGCCATAATCGATTATGGAATGTGGGGAGGAGTTACAGGCGAGGATGTAAGAGAAGGTTGGCTTCACAATGTAAAGGAACAGGCTGATTATGGAGTGCTTGCCTTCAAGGTTTATATGACTCCTTCAGTTCCTACTTATCCAAGAGTAACGGATCCAGAAATGCTCGAGGCTTTTAGAGCAGTTGCTGAAACGGGTCTTCCTATAGGAATCCATGCAGAAAACTTTGCTATGTGTGATTTTTATGTTAAGAAGTTTCAAGAGGAAGGAAGAATGGACGGTCCAGCATGGGCTGAGGCAAGAATGCCTTTAGCTGAAAAGGTGGCTATAGAGCTTGGCATAAGCTTTGCAGAAGAAACAGGGGCAAGACTTCATATAGTTCACATGAGTACTGGCGTGGGAGCTAAATTGATTGGAGAAGCTAAGAAGAAGGGATTAGATGTCACAGCTGAAACTTGTCCCCATTATCTCACATTGAACTATCAGGAAGCCATGACGGAGTTTAAACAGTTTGCTAAGATAGCTCCACCATTGAGAAGTAAAGAGGATAATGAAGAACATTGGAAAGCCCTTGCCGATGGAAGAATAGATTTCGTTGCAACGGATCATGCCCCCTATGAGATTCCTACAGAGAAAGAAGCAGAAGGAATGAATATATGGACTGCATTTCCAGGTATTCCGGGAGTGGAAACCATGGTGCCTATATTAGTAAGTGAAGGTTATAACAAAGGAAGAATATCTTTAAGCAGATTGGTTGAAGTTTTATGTACAAATCCTGCCAAACACTACGGACTATACCCTAAAAAGGGTTCTATGCATATAGGCTCAGATGCTGACTTTACAATAATAGATCTTGATAAGGAATGGACCATTGATAAGGATAAAATGTACACAATGGCTAAGTATACTCCGTTCCATGGATACAAATTAAAGGGTAAACCTGTTAAGACAATTGTTAGAGGCAAACTCGTTTACGATGATAATTTAGGCATAGTTGGTCAGGAAGGATATGGACAGTTTGTAAGAAGACAAAGTATTCAAAAGCTCGACAAGGTTATTAAGTATTAGTAAGGCGATTACAGATGAATTTAAAATTATATTGAGGAGGATTTTTTATGCCACGACATGCCATTGTGATAATAGATATGCTTAATGATTTTGTAGGAGAAAAGGCTCCCTTAAGATGTCCAGGGGCCGATGGGATAGTTCCTAATCTTCAAAGGTTAATAGAGTGGGTAAGGCAGAGAGAAGACGATGATATCCATCTGGTTTACATTCAGGAAGCCCATAGGAAAAACGACGCTGACTTTAGAGTTAGGCCTGTACACGCAGTAAAGGGAACCTGGGGATCTGATTTTATTGAGGAACTTTATCCACAGGAGGATGAATATATAGTTCAAAAGAGAAGACACAGCGGATTTGCTTACACTGACTTAGATCTTTATTTAAGAGAAGAAAATATTGATACAGTTGTAGTTACGGGCGTATGGACAAACGTGTGCGTAAGGAGCACTGCATCCGATGCTCTATATCATGCATATAAGGTTATTACCTTAAGTGATGGTTGTGCTTCGAAAACTGAAGAAATGCACGAGTACGGCTTAAAGGATTTAAGCATATTTACAAAGGTAATGACTATAGATGAATATATTAATGCATGGGAAAATGGAGAAGACCCATGGATTGGTGGAGGAGATAGAGAAAATAAAGTTGAATAGATGAGGATTGATACTATGAGAATAGTAGTTGGTATGACGGGAGGTAGCTGCTCACTATATGGAGTGGCCCTCCTTAAGGCACTTGAACAGCTTGATATTGAAACACACCTTGTGGTATCTAGGATGGGACGATATGTTGCTAAACATGAATGTGATATGGATCTGGATGAACTTAAAACTATGGCAGCCTATTTCTATGAGATAGATGATTTGGCAGCTCCGGTGGCAAGTGGGTCCTTTAAAACAGATGGAATGATTATTATCCCTTGTTCCATGAATACCTTGGGCGCAATTGCAAGCGGACTAAGTATAAACCTTATTCACAGGGCTGCTGATGTAACTATAAAAGAAGGAAGAAGACTAGTTTTAGTTCCCAGAGAAACACCCTTAAATGTAATACATCTTGAAAATATGCTTAGGCTTGCTAAGGCAGGTGTTAGGATACTCCCAGCTGCACCGGGATTTTATCATAAGCCTCAGACTATAGGAGATTTAGTGAATATAATGGTGGGGAGGGCCCTAGACCAACTGGGAGTAGATAATGATTTATTCAATAGATGGGGGAAAAAGTAGTTTACAGGTTGCGGATAATGGGCTATAGGGGATGATGAAATGGAAAGACAGATGTTAAGGGCTGTGATGGAAAAGTTAATGGAAGCGGATCGGATTTTAGTTTGCGATAAATCGGTTGACCCAAAATTTGAACTTGGAGCGGTATTGAAGTATTTTAAAAATAAAAAGCCTGTATTATTCAATAATGTTAAGGGAAGTAATGTGCCTGTAATTGGGGGAATGTTTGGAGATAGGGAAATATTTTATAGGATGCTGAAGATAAGCCATGAAGAGCGTATATTTAAATTTATGGATGCGGTAGCAAATCCTAAGCCTGCAAAACTCCTTGATAAGGGTCCCATAAAGGAGAATATAATAACGAGAAACATAGATATTACCAGAATGTTTCCCATACCTACCTTTCATGAAAAGGATTCATCCAGCTTTATAACAGCAGGTATTGTGGTCATAAAAGACCCTGAAACGGGAAAAAGATATACTGCCGTAAGAAGGCTGCAGGTAAATGGAAGGGACAGATTGAATATATTAGTTGCGTCTCCTATGTTGAAAAATCAAATCGAAAGACTAAGGGAGAGAAAGAAAGATTTAGAGGTGGCCGTTATATTAGGTTATGATTATAGATTTCTTTTAGCATCACAATTTAGCAGTGAACTTTATGGAGTAGACAAGTATGAGATAGATAGTGCCTTAAGGGGAGAGCCCTTAGAACTAGTAAAATGTCAAAGTGTTGATCTGGAAGTGCCGGCCTATGCTGAGATAGTAATGGAGGGAGTTATACCTTATAACAAATTGAAAACAGAGGGTCCCTTTGGAGAACTGATGGGATATTACGGAGGAGTAGCTGATCATCCTACAATAGAAATAAAGACAGTAATGCATAGAAAGGATCCAATTTTACAAGTGTCTTTCCCCTGTAGAGAAGAACATCTTTCAAATGGATTAGTGAGGGAAATGGAACTATATATGCATGTAAACAAATTTGCAGAGATAAAGGATGTAAACGTAACTATAGGTGGAGGGTGCAGATTTCACGGTATTGTCTCAATTAATAAAAAGCTTGAAGGAGAGCCTAAAAGTGTACTGATAGGTGCATTGGGAAGCAGCAAAGATATTAAGCATGTCATAGTTGTAGATAAAGATGTGGATATATTTGATGGAGACGATGTAGAGGGAGTCCTTGCCACTAGAGTGCAGGGCTCAAAGGATATAGTGATTGTACCTAGTGCCTTAGGATCGGGACTGGACCCTTCCCATAATATACAGGAGGTTACGGACAAGATAGGCATTGATGCAACAAAACCTATTGGAGAAGAAGGCGTAAAATTTGAAAAGGCAAGGATACCTGGATATGAAAATATCGATATTGAAAAATATTTCCCCAATTTTTAGAGGTAAGGAGGGGAGGAAATGAGGCAGGCTATAGGTTTTTTTGAAGTAAGAAGTATGGTTGCTGCCATAGAAGCTGCGGATACAATGCTCAAGGCTGCTGATGTAAAGATAAAGGATTTCAATTTAGTTGGTTCCGGAGTTATTTCCGTTGTCATTGAAGGCGAAGTAGCTGCTGTAAAGGCTGCCATTGAAAGTGCTGAGGTAACTGCAGGTAAGATGGCTGAGATAATATCAATAAATGTAATTCCAAGACCAAATGAGGAAGTAGATGGACTATTTGGCTAATAATGGGGTGTTAATATGAGTAATCAGCTGACTAAAGTTATTATGGAGAGCATTATAGATAGATGTTCAAATACTAGCAAAAATAACGATAGAGTAAACCTTAAAAATAATGAGGAAGATATCATAAGGAATATAATTCATAAGGAAACTAAAATAGAGTTTAAAAAAGAAACACCACAAGATACCAAAGTTACAGCAGGAAAAGAGCCTAGAAACTATGTCACACTGGATGAACTTTTTTCAAAATATAAAAAGTCAGATGAAAAGCTAGAAACAAAAGCTAAACAGGATTATTCAAGTAAAGGAACAAAGAAAGTTAAACTCGATGATATAGTTCCAAAGGTTTCCTTAGCGTCAATTGGAAAGAAAAGATAAAAGCATTGGAGGTGTAAGCCTTGTTAAATGCAGCACTTGGACTTATTGAAACAGTAGGATTATCAGCGGCTGCAGCTGCCCTTGATGCTGCTGCAGATACTGCAGACGTAAAGCTTGTGGGTTATGAGAAGGTTATAGGGGCTGGGAAATCTGTAAGTGTAACTATAAATCTAGCCGGGGATGTGGCAGCTGTTAGAGCGGCGGTAGATTCAGGAGTAATTGCTGCTAATAAAGTAGGAAGAGTTTTATCATCCAGGGTGATACCAAGACCTCACAGTGATGTTCAAAAGTTAATAGATCAGTTTAACAAAAATATTAAGAAGTCTCAAAATGAAGAAGATAGAAACAGGACAGACAAAGTAGAAAAAGAAGCAGAATTAGAGTAGAAGGAAACCTTAAAATCTCTATTATATTTATTTAAAAAAGGAGGATATCAACATGAATCAAGCTTTAGGTTTAGTGGAAACTAAGGGTTTAGTAGGAGCTATAGAAGCGGCAGATGCAATGGTTAAGGCGGCCAATGTGACACTGGTAAGCTATGAAAAAATAGGCTTTGGATTAGTAACAGTTATGGTTAGGGGAGATGTTGGTGCAGTTAAAGCTGCTACAGATGCAGGTGCAGAAGCTGCACGGTCTGTTGGAGAGCTTCACTCTGTACACGTAATACCTCGCCCCCATTCAGAAGTTGAAAGAGTTATATTAAAGAGTGAATAAGGGGAATAAAGGTAGCGGAGTGTAGATTATCCCTGTTACATGTCACAGGAATTAAGGGGTTAGTAAGATGTCTAATAGAGAACTTATTAGAAACATTCTTAAAGATATTACCGTAAAAGCAAGTAGTTCAAATAATAAAGATCGTACCAAAACCACAGGAACAAACTTAAATATAAAAAAAAGAGTTGTGGTTTTATTTACCGGGAGCAATATTAAACTAGATGAGGTAATCAAGGGTTTAAGAAACTTAAAACAACAGGACTATCTATTAACGCTTTGTTTTTCAGAAAATGCTGAAAGGATATTAGATAAGGACAGAATTCTAACCATAGTAAAGCCAGAAAAAGTTCTTTTGGAAAGAGATAGGGACCGGTATATGGATATCGTCAATTTTACCGATATGGCTATAGTACCTATACTTACTCAGAATACTTTGGCAAAGGTATCCACAGGAGTTCAGGATAATTTTATTACCATGTTACTTTGGCAGATACTGTGGCTAGGAAAGAAAGTGATTATAAATCCTGACTCGGCTTTAAGTAATAGAGGCACACACTGCAGAAATAGCAAAATGCTTAATTTAATTAAAAAACATGTAGATAAACTTAAAGAGTTTGGAGCAGACATTATACACGATCATGATTATTTAAACCATATAGAAATTAATATAGAAACAGGGCAAGATAACGAAAAAAGTTCTAGTAATGAAGAACAGAGCAAAGTAAAAGAGCTCATAACAGAGAGGGATATTTTGAATTTAGTAGGAAAGAAGGATAATCTATATCTAACAAAGGGAACTATAATAACTCCCTTAGCTAGAGATACGGCAAAGGAAAAGAAAATAAGAATAATTTACAGGTGAAGGGGTTACTAGGTGGCAATTGTCACCTGTTCCCTGTTACCTGTCACCTGGTAATAAGGAGAGATTTTATGCAAACAGGGGTGGTTATTGGAACTGTTGTTGCTACAAGAAAGGATGAAAGACTTATTGGAAATAAACTGCTTTTAACCCAACCGGTAAATATAAATAGAAAGCCCGTTGGTGAACCATTGGTTGCAGTAGATACAGTTGGTGCTGGAATAGGTGAGTTTGTTATATATACAAAGGGAACTGCAGCAAGATATGCAGCTAATAAAACCGATTCACCGATCGATGTTGCAATTATAGGAATTATTGACAGCATAGATATTTATTCCGACGTATTGGAGAGAGAATAAGAGGGGGGATTTAGTTGAACCCGCATGTAATAAAAAAGGCAATGGAATACAGACAACTTATAGATGTACTTATGTCCGATAAAGACTTCGCCGACATAGTTTTGTATGGAGGAAATATAATTAATGTATTGACAAAGGAAATATATAAATCCGATGTGGCAATTAAAGGCAAATACATTTTAATGGTAGGGAATGCCGAAAAACTCATAGGAAATGAAACTCTAGTTATAGATGTGGAGGGCAAATATATTTCACCGGGTTTCATAGATTCTCATATGCATTTTGAAAGCAGTATGTTGACTATATCTGAATTTTCCAGACTATCTATACCTTCGGGAACTACAACATTAGTAGCAGATCCTCATGAAATAGGAAATGCTTTGGGACCAGAAGGTATATTAGCTATGGCAGATGAAGCGGGAATTGTTCCCAACCATGTTCATCTAGTGGTGCCTGCATTGACACCTGACTGCCCAGAACTTGAAACCGCAGGGGTAGATATTACTTCAAAGGATATGGAGTTGCTTCTTAATTATAAAAATATAATTGGCATCGGTGAGCTGCAAGGGTTCAGTAATGCAAAGCATGTATATAGAAATACCCCAGAAATAATAACGGATCTCGTTGCATCTACCGTCTATGCTTCCAGCATGGGTAAAGTAGTGGACGGCAATGCTCCAGAGCTCTTTGGAAATGAGCTTGCAGCCCATATTATATCAACGGGGGGGAAGTGCTCCTGTCATGAAACCACAACAAAGGAGGAATGTGTTGAAAAACTGAGACAGGGTGTATACGTTTTTATGAGGGAAGGGTCAACCCAAAGAAATATGGCCCAGTGCATAAGGGCTATAACAGAAGAAGGACTGGACTCTAGGAGAGCCATACTGGCTACCGATGATATGGTTGCAGAAGATTTAGAAAAGCTGGGTCATATGAATGAAATAGTAAAAAGAACAATAGCCGAAGGAATAGATCCGGTAGAAGCCATACAAATGGTCACAATAAATCCTGCAGAATATTTTGGACTGGGAGACAGAGGCGTCTTAGCACCAGGTAAGCTGGCGGATATAGCCATAATAAGTGACCTTCGAAATATGACTGTGGACGCAGTGTTAATTGAAGGAAATTTAGTGGCAGCAAAGGGTGAAATGCTTATAGACATACCTAAATACGTTTATCCTGATAATGTCAAAAACTCTGTAAAACGGGGACTGATTAGTAAAGAAGATTTACAAATAAAGACAGAGGGAAATAGAGCAAAGGTTAGATGTATTGAACTTATTCCCGATCAGAACTTATCGGGAAGTCTAAAATTTGATATTCCAGTAAAAAATGGAGTAGCACTGCCCGATGTATCCCAGGATGTACTGGAAATAGCTTGTATAGAGAGATATGGAAGAAATGGCAACATAGGTAAAGCCTTTGTAAAAGGGTTTGGTATGACAAGAGGTGCATTTGCAGAAAGCGTTGCCCATGATACACATAATATCATAGTAGTGGGAACTAATCTAGAGGATATGACTATAGCCGTAAATAGGGTTATAGAAATAGGCGGCGGACTGGCTATAGCCAATAATGGCCGGGTCCTTGGTGAATTGAGGCTTCCTGTGGGTGGGCTTATAACAGATGAGTTAACCGGTAGTGAAGTTAGTAAAAAAATTAATGAACTCGAAACTATTGCCAAAGATAAACTTGGATGTGGTGTTCATGCACCCTTTATGCATCTATCATTCCTTGCGCTATCTACTAGTCCTAAATGGAAGATCACAGATAAGGGATTAATAGATGTAAATAATTTTGAAATTCTAGATCCTATATGCTGATAAATTGGTGTTGAAACTTGAATACTGAGGGGGAGAAATAATGTCAAGTAATACCAAAACAAATAGCAGTTTTTTGGAGAAAACCTTTAGACTTTCAGAACACAAGACTGACACAAAGACTGAAATACTAGCAGGAATAACTACCTTTATGACAATGGCATATATACTAGTTGTAAATCCGATTATACTGAGTAATACGGGCATGGATAAGGGAGCCTTGTTTACGGCTACATGTCTTGCTGCAGCCCTTGCAACATTTATAATGGCATTTATTGCCAACTACCCCTTTGCTTTAGCACCTGGTATGGGACTTAATGCATTCTTTGCTTTTACCGTGGTACTAGGGATGAAATATTCTTGGCAGTTTGCATTGACAGCAGTGCTTATAGAGGGGATTATATTCATAATACTTACTATGTTCAATGTACGTGAGGCCATAATAAATTGTATTCCTATAAATATTAAACATGCAGTAAGTGTAGGGATAGGACTTTTCATAGCATTTATAGGATTATCGGGAGCTAAAATCGTAGTAGATAGTCCAGCAACATTAGTTACCTTTGGCAGTGTAAAGGATCCAAATGTAATTGTAGCACTGTTTGGATTAGTTATTACCGGAATACTGCTTGCTAAGGGTGTAAAAGGAGCATTATTATTGGGGATATTGATATCTACCGCTGTGGGTATACCTTTAGGGGTAACTCCTATGCCAAATAAAATTGCAAGTATGCCTCCATCACTGGCACCAATAGCTTTTAAATTTGAATTTAGCAGAGTATTTTCAGTAGATATGTTAGTGGTTATTTTTACATTTCTCTTTGTGGACCTTTTTGATACCCTTGGAACTCTTGTTGGAGTTGCATCAAAGGCTGATATGCTTGACGAAAAGGGTCAGCTTCCAAGGGCTAAGCAGGCATTATTGGCTGATGCTATAGGCACTACCTTTGGTGCACTGGTAGGAACAAGTACAGTTACTACATACGTTGAAAGTGCTTCAGGAGTTGCAGAGGGAGGAAGAACGGGCCTCACATCCTTCACAACGGCCGTTATGTTCGTTATAGCACTCTTGTTTTCCCCTATCTTAACTATAGTACCTGCAGCTGCAACGGCTCCAGCCTTGGTTCTGGTTGGTTTATTCATGATGTCACCTATACTTAAAATAAACCTTAATGATTTTACAGAAGCCATTCCAGCATTTTTAACAATAATCATGATGCCTCTTACCTACAGTATAGCTGAAGGGCTGGTATTTGGAATGCTTAGCTATGTATTCTTAAAGCTCTTTACAGGTAAAAGTAGAGATATATCTCCCGTAATGTATATAGTTTCCATTTTGTTTATAATTAAATTCTTTGTATAGACCTTCAACATTGGAATTAAAGTAAAAAGAAAAATACCTTATCCTATTTCTTCTTTTTACTTTAATTCCTTGTATCTAGAGAAGTGATATTAGGATTTTGGATTAAAGTTTAGAGTTAAGAATTAACAGTTTATTATATATAGATATCCAATGTGAAAACTTTACTTTAGTCTTTGCTGTAAGCTGTAGACTATGAGCTGTTAGCCTAGAAAATATTAAGCATTGAAAAAAACTTAAATTATTAAATAAATATAATTTTGAAGTTGGATATCTATATAGTCATAAATTGTTAATTGTTAATTTTAAATTAATAAAATTAGAGGGGGATATCTGTGAAGACTTTAAAAATAAAACAGGGTACTATAGTAACTATGAACAAAAAAAGAGAAATATTTACAGGTGATATTTATATAGAAGATGGTAGGATTAGTGAAGTATCATCTGAGATTCAGAGAAGAGCAGATGAAGAAATATATGCAAAGGGTAAAGTAGTAATTCCAGGATTAATTCAGACCCATATACATTTAACCCAGACATTATTCAGAGGTATGGCAGATGACATGGAGCTTCTTGACTGGCTCAGAAAAAGGATTTGGCCCTTAGAGGGAAACCATACTGTTGAAACTAATTATGTCTCTGCAAAGTTAGGAATAGTGGAGCTTATAAAGGGCGGCACTACTTCGATTATTGATATGGAAACAGTAAATCATACGGAAGGAGCTTTAGCAGCTATAGAGGAAAGCGGCTTTAGAGCCGTAATAGGTAAGTGTATGATGGACTATGGCGAAGGAGTCCCTGATAGTCTGATGGAAGATACACAGGCCTCTATAGATGAAAGTGTTAGACTCTTAAAGAAATGGCATGGAAGGGGAAAGGGTAGGATTATATATGCCTTTGCTCCGAGATTTGTAGTTTCATGCTCAGAAAAGCTTTTAGTAAAGGTTAGGGATTTGGCAAAGGAATATGGTGTAATGATTCATACCCATGCTTCTGAAAATAGGGGAGAAATAGAGTTAGTTCAAAGCGATAGGGGCATGAGAAATGTTGTATATCTGCATAAATTAGGAATGACAGGGGAAAATCTGATTTTAGCCCATTGTATCTGGTTGGATGATGAAGAGATGAAGATACTGGCCGATACGGGAACTAAAATATCCCATTGTCCTAATTCCAACCTAAAGCTTGCTTCTGGAATTGCCAAAATACCGGAGCTTTTAGATATGGGTGCCGATGTTTCCATAGGAGCTGACGGAGCACCTTGTAATAATAATCTTGATATGTTCAGAGAGATGAGAAGTGCTGCTCTTATTCAAAAAGCCAGACTTCTTAATCCCACAACGATGCCCGCTGAAAGGGTATTTGAAATGGCTACCCTAGGCGGAGCTAAAGCAATGGGAATGGAGAAGAAACTTGGCAGCTTAGAGCAAGGAAAAAAGGCTGACATTGCAATAATAAATCTAAGGACTATTCATAACAGTCCCTGCGGTGAAGACAATATAATACCACAACTGGTATATTCCGCATCTGCTAATGATGTTGAAACTACAATAATTGACGGAGAGATTGTGATGAAGGATAGGAAGATGACCGCTATTAATGAAAGAAACATTATTGAAGAGGCTAATAGATTAATAAAAAAACAGATAGAGAAAATAATTTAATCTGTTATAGTTTTTAATGGCGAAGCAGTATTGCTTTGTCATAATTGTAAAGGAGGTATTTCATGGGAGTAACAAGGGTGCTAAAGGCTTATAGCATAGAGGAAATATTGGATGTTATGGAAAAATATGGTGAAAAAGTAGAGTTGTTAGCTGGCGGAACGGATTTATTAGTAGATATTAGAGCAGGTAAAAATAAAGGAAGCGTAATAATAGATATCTCCGATGTCAAGGAAATGAAAAAGATAGAGATAGGTGAAGATGATATAGTTTTGGGAGCATTAACGACATTTACTGATATAGCCGAAAACGATTACTTGAAGGAAAATGTGACTGGATTATGGAAGGCTGCCAAGTCTGTAGGATCGCCCCAAATAAGAAATATGGGAACCGTTGGAGGAAACATATGTAATGGTTCACCGGCAGCAGATATAGTCCCCCCCTTATTGGTCCTTGATGCTAAACTAAACATAAAGAGCAGGTCAAAACAAAGAAAGATAAAACTTAAGGAATTCTATATGGAAAATGGAAGCAGAAATTTAAGGAGTGATGAGCTATTATATAGTATTAGTTTTACAAAATCTAGGGATAAAAATATAAGGATAGGATTTGAAAAACTTGGACTTAGAAATGCATTGGCCATATCTAGAATAAGCTGTTCGGTTTATGCTATTATAGGAGAAAATAATCGGATTGAAAATATTCGTATTGCATCGGGAGCACTGGGAAAGTATCCCTTGAGAGAATATGCTTTAGAAAAGTTTTTGAAAGATAAGAATTTAAATGATGGACTGATAGAAGAGGCGGCAGAAATATTTTCCCATGAAGTTAAACAGAGGCTTTCAGGAAGAAGTTCATGTCCATATAAAAAAGAGGCAGTAAAGGGAATCTTTAAAAAGGCAATTTCTTTTGAGGGGGAATAGATTTGATTAATATAAAGCTTAATGTAAATGGTAAGGATTATGATTTAGAGATAGAGGAAGATTTGAGACTTATAGATTTGCTGAGAGATAGACTGGGGTTTACGGGAACTAAAGAAGGATGTGGGGAAGGGGAGTGTGGAGCATGCACAGTAATACTTGAAGGAAAAACCGTAAATTCATGTCTTCTATTGGCAATCCAGGCCCATGGAAAAGAGATCACAACAATAGAAGGAATTGGGAAGGAAGATGATCTTCATCCTATCCAAGAGTCGTTTTTAGAAAATGGAGCTGTGCAGTGTGGCTATTGTATACCGGGAATGGTTTTGTCGGCAAAAGCATTACTGGATAAAAATAAAAACCCTACAAGAAAGGATATAAGGGAAGCCATATCGGGCAATTTATGCAGATGTACCGGCTATGAAAAGATAGTTGACTCTATTGAAAAGGCATCTAAAATTTTGCAGCAAAGAGGGAGTGAATCCCATGAACAACTATAAAAATATAGGTAAAAATTTATTAAGAGTAGACGGAAAGCAAAAGGTAATGGGTAAAACTAAATATCCCCAGGATATATATATGGATGATATGCTCTATGGAGCTACATTAAGGTCTACAGAACCCCATGCCTATTTTAAAATTGATATCAGTGAGGCAGAAAAGCTTGATGGAGTAGTTAAAATACTTACCCATAGAGATATTACCGGTGAAAACCGTCATGGGGTACTTTTTAAGGATCATGAAGTACTATGTAAAGAGAAGGTTAGAAGGATAGGAGATCCTATTGCCTTTGTAATAGCTGAAAGCCCCAAAAAGGCTAAAGAAGCGAAAAAGTTAATCAAAATTCAATATGAGAAAATCTCAGCAGTTTTTGATCCGAAGGAAGCAATGAAAGAGAATGCACCTAAAATCCATGATGATAGTAATATAGTTTATCATTACAAATGCAGAAAGGGAAATGTAGAAAAAGGATTCAAAAAATGTGACGTAATTGTAGAGAGAGAATATAAAACTTCAATGGTAGACCATGCGTTTTTACAACCAGAAAGTGGGCTTTCATACATGGAAGAGGATGGAACCTTAGTAATATGTGCAGCAACTCAATATCCGCATTTCGATCAAATAGAGATAGCTGACGCTTTAGGTCTACCGAAAGAAAGAATAAAAATAATAAATCCTGCCGTTGGAGGAGCCTTTGGGGGTCGTGAAGATATAACAATGCAGATACATATTGGACTTGGAGCACTACTTACTGGACGACCTGTCAAGGTTTGTTATGACCGGGAAGAATCCTTCTATGCCCATTCTAAAAGACATCCCCTCTACATGAAGTATAAAACAGGAGCAGATCGAACAGGAAAATTGATTGCCCTTGAAGCAGAAATAATTGGAGATACAGGGGCCTATGCCTCATGGGCTGTAAATGTACTGAGAAAGTCGGGAGTACATGCTACGGGGCCCTATGAAATCGATAATGTAAAAATCGACAGCTATGCAGTCTATACTAATAATCCTTTTTGCGGGGCAATGAGAGGATTTGGAGCTACACAGATTCCTGTAGCTTGTGAGCAGCAGATGGATATAATAGCTGAAAAACTGGGAATAAGTCCCGTCGAAATAAGACTTAGAAACTGTTTTAGAAAGAATTCAGTAACTGCCACAGGTCAGGTATTGGTTGAAAGTGTACCCCTTGACAAATGTATCAGGATCGTATCCAAAAGATTATTTGCAGAAAGTGAGATGGTGTGGGGATGAAAAAAAGAGGCAAGGGTATTGCAGTAAGCTTTTATGGTACAGGATATGGGAATGGATTTCCAGATGTTTCAACGGCAACTATTAGACTTGAGGATGAGGGAAAAATATCTATATCTGTAGGTGCTACTGAAGTAGGTCAAGGCGCTAAGACCGTACTTAGTCAAATAGGCTCAGAGGTTTTAGGAATTGAAATAGAAGATATAGTTTTAATAAATGAAGATACGAGTAAAACTCCTGATTCTGGAACTGCTGCCGCAAGTAGACAAACCTATAATACGGGAAATGCGGTAAAAATTGCTATGGAGTCCTTTAGAAAAAAACTCTTTGAAGAATCAAAGGAGCTCCTTGGATTAAATACATCTATAGGACTTGAAACTAAAAATAAAGAAGTCTATCTTAAAATGTTTCCTCAAAAAAAGACTACCTTTAAGGAAATAGCACAAAAGCTAAAAAAACAAAAAAGAAGACTGGAAGCAACCGAAAGTTTTACTGCTCAAACCACCGAAATGGACCCTGAAACCGGCCAGGGGGCTCCCTATTGGCCCTATACTTTTAATTGCTATGGAGTAGAGGTAGAAGTAGATACTGAAACTGGAAAGGTAGATATTATAAGGGCTCTATGTGCTCAAGATGTTGGCAGAGCCATGAACCCTACTATGATAGAGGGACAAATTGACGGTGGATTTGCCATGGGAGCAGGATATGCTCTCTTTGAAGATTTAGGACTGAAGGAGGGTAGAATAAAAAATAATAAGTTTTCAAAGTATATTATACCTACTGCTCTAGATTTGCCGGAGATAGAGAAATTTATTATAGAGGACCCTGAATCAACGGGACCTTTTGGAGCAAAGGGAATTGGTGAGCCCGTTATGATACCTGTGGCTCCTGCGATATTAAATGCCATTTATAATGCTGTAGGCGTAAGGATACTGGAGCTGCCTGCTACACCTGAGAAAATATTGCAGGCTATTAAGAGTTATGGTAAAGTTTAATCTAATTAGGAGTTTGAGAATCCTTATTTTAGTCTTTGTTGTAAGCTGTAGGCTATGAGCTGTTAGCCTAGACAATGACTATTTAAATAAATATAATTTTGAAGTTGGATATATATCTATGTATAAGCTAATAAATCCAATATCAGAAAGGATGATATTTTTGACCGATATAAAAAAGAGAATAGATGTGGCGGCGGGACGGAAAAAGGCAGACTTAGTTCTTAAAAATGCCAAGATAGTTAATGTGTTTACAGAAGAAATAATAGAAGGAGATGTTGCCATAACCGGTAAAAATATTGTAGGAATAGGAAGGTATGAGGGTGAGAGGGAAGTAGATATCGAAGGGAAATATATTGTTCCAGGACTTATAGATGGTCATGTGCACATAGAATCATCAATGGTATCACCGGGGGAATTTGCAAAGGCAATAGTGCCCCACGGTACAACAACTATAATAGCTGACCCCCACGAAATTGCAAATGTTTGCGGGATAGATGGAATAGAATATATTTTAGAAGAAAGCAGAAATATTCCTTTGGATGTATTCGTTATGCTGCCCTCCTGTGTACCGGCCACATCCTTTGAAAATTCAGGTGCAAAACTCTTAGCCAAGGATCTTGGAAAGTTAATAGATAATGAATGGGTTCTGGGCCTAGGGGAAGTAATGGATTATCCTGCAGTAATAGCAGGAAATGACAAAATATTAGACAAAATCAAAGTAGCTGAGACTAAAATAAAGGATGGCCATGGTCCTGGTATTACTGGAAAGGACCTTAATGCCTATGTAGTTTCAGGAATCAAAACGGAACATGAATGCACGACAATGGAGGAAATGATTGAAAGACTAAGGTTAGGCATGTATATTCAAATAAGGGAAGGGTCAGCAGCCAGAAATTTAGAAGCTTTGATAAGAGGAGTAAACAGAGCTAATTTAAGAAGAATTCTGTTTTGTACTGATGATAGACATCCGGAGGACATTTTGGTTAGTGGACATATAGATAATAATGTAAGACTTGCAATAAAAAATGGAATAGACCCTATATTAGCAATAAAAATCGCTACACTCAATGGAGCAGAATGTTACGGCCTTCACGATAGAGGTGCAGTTGCCCCAGGGTACATAGCTGATTTGATAGTGGTTGATGATATTAATACATTTAATATAGAAAGAGTATACAAAAATGGGAAATTGGTGGCCCAAAAGGGCAAAGCAATGTTTCACATTAATGCAAAAACAAATTCTAAAATATTGAATACTATAAAACTAAAAAAAATAACTGATGATATGCTTAAGATAAGGATGAAAACTGATATTGCCAACGTCATTAAACTTATGCCCCATAGTTTGGTGACCAAAAAAGCAGTTCGAAAAGTAGAAGTAGAGGACGGGTACTTCAAATATCACCATAAGCTGGATATATTAAAGCTAGTCGTAGTAGAAAGGCATAGAGGTACGGGAAATATAGGACTTGGGCTTGTAGAAGATTTCGGACTTAAAGGAGGGGCTATAGCCTCTACAGTTGCCCATGATTCCCACAATCTCATTATTGTTGGAGATAATGATGAAGATATTCTGTTGGCAATTGAAGAAATAAAAAGAATAGATGGTGGAATCAGTATATGTTCTAAGGGTAAGGTTGTAAAATCTTTATCTTTACCCATAGGAGGACTTATGTCGGATAAGTCTTTAGAGGAAGTAGACCTTGAATTAAAGGAAATGCAGAAGACAGCATATGAAATGGGAGTAAATAAAGAAATAGATCCCTTTATGACCTTATCTTTCCTAGCACTTCCTGTAATACCGGAGATTAAGCTTACGGATATGGGCTTATTTGATGTAAATGAGTTTGATTTTATGGATATCTGTGTAAATGATAATTAATGACATATGGAGGAAGTATTTTGAAGAAAATTAGAGTAGAAGAAGCTGTTGGTATGATATTGGGACATGATTTGACCAAAATATTACCTGGGAAATTTAAGGGGGCCGCATTTAAAAAGGGATATATCATAAGGGAAGAAGATATAGAAGTATTGAAGGATATGGGTAAATATCACATTTATGCTGTTGATTTAAATGAAGATTATATTCATGAGGACGAAGCCGCCATAAGAATAGGAAGAGCGGTAGCTGGAGAGGGGCTGTATTTAGAGGGTCCTTCCGAGGGAAAGGTAAGCCTTAAATCTAAATATAAAGGACTTCTCAAAATAAATTTAAAGGCTCTAGAAGCTATAAACAATATAGATTTAATAGTTTTAGCAACTTTACATAATAATACCCTAGTAGAACAGGGTAGAACAGTTGCAGGAACAAGGATAATACCTTTAACTATAAAAGAGGAGAGGGTAAAAGAGGTTGAAAAAATATGTAGTGAACATGGAGCTGTCATAAGTCTGAATAAAATGAGACCTGTGAAGGTTGGTATAGTAGTTACGGGTAATGAAGTATATGAGGGAAGAGTTAGTGATAAATTTGGACCGGTATTGAGAAGCAAGATAAACAAATATGGGGTTAAACTGTTGAATATAGAGTATGTTCCCGATAGAAGTAAAAAGATACAAAAAGCTATAAAATCTCTAATCGGTAAAGGGGCAGAGGTCGTTCTTGCTGCTGGTGGCATGTCTGTAGATGCTGATGATGTTACCCCCGACGCCATAAAGAAAGTTTCCAGTAAAGTGATAACCTATGGTTCACCTGTATTACCGGGAGCTATGTTTATGCTCGCATATACTGAAAAAGCAGCTATTTTAGGAATACCGGCCTGTGGCATGTACTCCAAGACTACAGTACTAGATTTGATTCTGCCACGAGTTCTTATAGGGGAATCATTATCGAAAGGGGATATAGTGAAGCTTGCTCATGGAGGACTTTGTCTCAGTTGTGAAGAATGTAGGTATCCAACATGTCCCTTTGGTAAGTAGGCTCAAATATGAAGATATATAAACTTTTGAATATAGATTTTAGAAAAAGTGAACTCATATGCTTTGTGGGAGCAGGAGGTAAAACTACTACACTGTTTAAGTTGGCAGAGGAACTGAAGAGTTTGAATAAAAAGGTACTAGCCACCACTACTACATCAATATATTGTCCGGTAAAAGATGATTATGATGAACTTATAATCGATAATTGTGATAAGATTATAGAATGTCTTTATAAAGTTAAAAAGGCTGCTGTTACTGTCATAGGCAAAGGAGTTTCAAAGGAAAATAAGCTGTTAGGAATAGATAGGGAAATAGTACAGGAAATACATGATAGAAAATTCTTTGACTACACTTTAGTTGAGGGAGATGGTTCAAGGAGAAAACCTATTAAATCACCTGCATCCTATGAACCTGTAATACCTTGTAATACTGATAAAGTTGTGGGAGTTATTGGACTGGATTCTTTAGGAAAGAAAATTAATGAAGAAAATGTCCATAGGCCTCAAATTTTCTGCAGGGCTACGGGAAGTAAAATAGAAGAAGTAATAAATGAAGAAACAATATTTAAACTGATTATAAATGAAGCAGGACTATTTAAAGATGTACCAAGTAGATGCAAAAAATATGTTTTTCTAAACAAGATAGAGAATGAAGAGACAAAAAATAGTGGATACCTCATTAAAGATTTAATTGTTAAAAGCGGACTTAAGGTAGCTGGTATTATTGGAACGAGTATGATTAATGGAAGACTTATTTTTAATTGGAGTGATAGAGATTGATCACAGGCATTATTATGGCTGCAGGTTTTTCTAGAAGAATGAATCGGGATAAATTGACCTTGGAGGTTGGAGGGGTAACAGTAGTTGAAAGGGTCATAAGGGCCGTAAAGGGGTCTAAGGTTGAGGATATGGTAATTGTATATAGAACAAATAGGATAAGGGAGTTAGGGGAAAAATATGGAATAAAGCCCCTTTATAATCAAAAAGCAGAGCTTGGACAAAGTGAGTCCATAAAGCTAGGGATTAATAATTCATCTAAAGAAACAACCGGGTTTATGTTTTTTGTCGGAGATCAACCCTTTTTAAATAGTGATATAATAAATAGATTGATAGAAGTATTTCAAGCAGGACATTATCCTATAATAGTGCCTGAATACAGGGGACAAAGGGGAAATCCTGTGATTTTTTCATCAAGTCTTAAAAATGAACTTCTTGGGCTGGAGGGGGACAGTGGAGGAAGGAGTATCATTAAAAAACGATATAATGATATAAAAACTGTACCTATTGACAATGACATCCTAGGGAAGGATATGGATACATGGGAGGAATATCAATGTTTGATGACATTGTTGTGATAAGGGGTGGTGGGGATATAGCAACGGGAATTGCCCACAGGCTCCATCGAAGTGGATTTAGAATACTCATGCTTGAGATAGAAAATCCTACCATGATTAGAAGAAAGGTTTCCTTTGGAGAAGCAATATTCGAAGGACAGATTGTTGTTGAGGATGTTAAGGCAGTCAGAACCTATAGCTTAGAGGATATATATGAAATATGGAATCAAGGACATATACCAATTATGGTTGATAAAGAGTGTAGCATAATTAATAAACTAAGCATCGATATTTTAGTAGATGGGACATTGATTAAGAAAAATATGGGAAATAACAAGGAAATGGCAGCTATTACAGTAGGGGTGGGTCCGGGATTTAACGCTGGAGAAGATGTTGATGTAGTTATCGAAACTGATAGAGGACATGATTTAGGGAAACTTATATTCAGGGGATATGCTAAACCAGATACGGGAGTTCCTGGTAAAATATTGGGATATGACGTTGAAAGGGTAATAAGGGCACCCTGTGAAGGAATAATAGAAAACCTTTTAGAGATAGGTGACATGGTAAAGAAAGATGAGATTATTGCCTATGTTAATGGAATTTCTGTAATATCTAAGATAGATGGAGTGCTTAGAGGAATTATTAAAAATAAGTCGAGGGTGAAAAAGGATTTTAAGATAGCTGACGTTGATCCCAGAGGAATCAAAGAATACTGCTTTACTATTTCTGATAAGGCGAGAGCCATAGGTGGAGGAGTTTTAGAAGCTATTTTATATATGAAAAGGATTAAAGAAGTGAGGTGAGGATAGTGGAGTATAGGGTGTTAGAAAAGGTACTAGAAGAAATTAGACTAAATAAAAAAACGGCCTTAGCTACAATAACCAATATAAAAGGCTCCACTCCAAGAAAGGAAGGAGCAATGATGATGGTTATGGAGGATGGCACAACCTTTGGCACTATAGGAGGAGGCAAGCTGGAGCTTGTAGTAACTAAGTGGGCTAAGAAGTGCATGGAAGAAGGACAAACTAAAACCTTTAATTTTAAGTTGACCGATGAAGAAGGAAGTCTTCATATGCAGTGTGGCGGTGAAGCCGATGTGTTTATTAAAGTTTTTAATCCTTACAACAAGTTGCTTATTGTAGGAGGAGGGCATATTGCCCTAAAGCTTTATAAATTAGGAAAAATGTTGAACTTTTATACTGTCGTAATTGAGGATAGGGAGGAGTTTTGTAATACAGATAGATTTCCTGAGGCTGATGAATTAAAATTTGGAAATATAGAAGAAATTCTTAGTGAGTACCCTATAGATGGGAATACTTATATAGTTATAGTTACTAGAGGTCATAAGCATGACGAAACTGCTCTAAAAACTGTTATAGATAGTAAGGCTAAATATATAGGAATGATAGGTAGTAGTAATAAGACAAAATATGTAATGGATAATCTGCAAAGAGAAGGTATATCCCAGGAAAAGTTTGATAAGGTCTATGCGCCTATTGGAATTAACCTGGGAGGCGAAGCACCTGAAGAAATAGCCTTTAGCATAATGTCGGAAATACTTCTCGTCAAAAACAAAGGAAGCCTTGATCATATGAAAGAAATCAAAGGCAACAAACAAGAAAGGTAGGAAGCAGTTAAGTTGTTATAAAAATATTGGATTTGTTTATCGGAAATAGAAGTATACAAGAAGTGCATAAATGAAAGCGCTTGAGATACTGGGATAGAAGACACTTATTCCAAACCTTTGTAAAATAAGGGCTACGATTCCAAAAACTATAAACAAAACCGTGTAGTATATATTTGATGATCTTATTTTAGCCGATAATTTTTTCTTAATATAGAGGTATCTATCTACAAAAGAAAAGATAACTAGAAAAAATAGAAATGTAAAGAGATAAATTATAAATTTCATACTTAAACCTCCATTTATAATAGATAATTTACTCTTGTATATCATTCTTATTATATAAATATTAAAATTATTATAAATTGTTACAATTTTAGGTTTAAGTATGGATAAATTTAAAATAGATATGCTTACTCTAAAAACAGCTTTTCTAAAGTATTGGCAACAGCGTCTTCGTCATTGGTTTCAATTATAGGATTATTAGGAAGAGCAGCTTTAAGCTTATCATGAGCATTTCCCATGATAAATCCTTTCCCCACAATCTGTAGCATTTCAAGATCATTCAGCCCATCTCCAAAGGCTACAGATTCCTTAGGATGAACTCTGTATTTTTCAAGAACTTTTTTTATTGCAAAGCCCTTTGAAATCCCGTGGGGCATTATCTCTAAGCAAGTAGGAAGAGAAAAGGACAAATTTAATCTTCCTGGAAATATATTTTCTATTTTATGTTGAAGTTCTACCAATTTTTCATGATCATCGCAAATAAAGAACAATTTTGATGCAGTGTACTTTTCGAGAGTTTCAAAATCAACGATTTCATAAAAAAATCCCGAATCATTATGAAATTGATTAATCCACTTGTTTTCCTTTTCAACAAACCACTGATCATCTTGATATATATTTACATGAATATTTGGATCAATTTCTATTGCTAAAAGCTGCTTAACTATATCTTCTGAGAGGTCATAGGCTAAAACCGTTTCCTTATTGGGATTATGAACTCTGCAACCATTAGATGTAATAAAGACGGTATCAAGTCCCAATTGCTTTCGTATATGATTTACATCTACATGATGCCGTCCAGTAGCGATAAAAAAATGAACTCCTCTAGATAGTACTTTCTTGATAACTTTCTTTGTATATTCACTAACTTGATGATTGCTGTTTAAAAGCGTGCCATCGAGATCCGAAATAACTGCTCTATATTTCATAAAATGCACTCCTAATTTAAATATTTACATATAAAGTATAGCCATAACCGAAATAATAATCAATAGAAGGAAACGTTTGCTCTTAAAATTTTTTCAAAAAAGTAATATAAATAATAGAAATAAGTAGGTAGCTTGGTGAATAAACCTTCTATTGACATCTAATCTGAAATATAATATAATTTTCACACTAAATTTAATTTTTAAGTGAACGGGACAACGTTAACATGGAGGTTAGACGTGGAAAAATATATAATACAAAAAATTTTAAGTAATAATGTGGTGCTTGTAAAGAAGGATAATCAGAACTATATATTAGTCGGAAAAGGGATCGGATTTGGCAAGAAAAAAGGTTTCGTTTTGGAGGACTCTGACGTTATTGAAGAAAGGTTTATATCTTTAAAGGGGCTTAACGAAAGCGAATATGAAAACTTTCTGGAAACAGTAGACCCTAAAATAATAGAACTATCAGAAAAAATAATGGAAATGGTAAAAAAAGAGTTGGGCGAAGCTTTAAGCCCTAATATTCATGCGGGACTTATAGATCATATAAACTTTGCCATTAGAAGATTAAAAGAAGGAGTAGAAATCGTAAATCCTTTTCTGTTTGAAACTAAGCTTTTATATCCTGTTGAATACAACTTGGCTGAAAAAGCAGTAAAAATATTGGAGGAAAATTTAAATATAAACATTCCAGAAGCAGAAATCGGATTTTTAGCCCTCCATATATATGGTGGTAGAGGAGGGAAAAGTAAAAATGAAGCTCTTCAGAATTCAAAAATGATAAATCAAATTCTGCAAGTGGTAGAAAAAAAGCTGAAGATTGATTTAGATAGAAATTCTTTCTTTTGCAGACGGTTCGTTATGCATCTTATGGGAGTAGTAAATAGAATTTCCAGCGGTAAAACTATTAAAAACATATTTTTGTCACAGTTAAAGAGTGAGCTTAAATTTGAATTTTACGTTGCCTATGATGTATCAAAGATTATGGAAAGGACATTAAAAATACGTATACCGGAAAGTGAAGTGGGGTACATTGCCCTGCACCTGCACAAAATGAACAGCTAAAATGTCGAAAAAAGTAGAAAAACATAAAAAATATAAAAAAAGTATTGCACAAGAAAACGTTTTATGGTAAAATGAAAATTGGCAATATAAAAACCTAATATTCAATACTTTTACGTGTTACTGATTCGATCAGGCATGAGTGAAAGGTTTTAAATGGAATAGTAACTATAGCTATTTCATTCCTTTACTCATGCCTTTTTTTGCTGCCCAAAATCAATATTTTGTGTAGCAAAGGAGAGAAGATTTCCTTATTTAGTTGCTTTAATAAGACAAAAACAGTTAACTGTGAAAACTTGGCCGGCATATGTAGTAGATAAAAAATTCCTACTAAAGTGTTCAACTTTTATATGAAAACTAAAAAACAAGAAAGGAAGATATATAGATGACTAAGAGAGCATTTGGAGTTTTACAACAAATTGGTAAAGCGTTAATGCTTCCAGTAGCATTATTACCTGCTGCAGGTCTATTATTGGCATTTGGTAATGCATTTCAAAACCCGGAGATTTTAAACAGAATTCCGGCTTTAGGTGCTGATTGGTTTCAATTGGTAGCTCAAGTTATGGAGCAGGCCGGCGGCATCATATTTGCTAATCTTCCAGTATTATTTGCAGTAGGGGTAGCTGTAGGGTTAGCTGGAGGAGAAGGAGTAGCTGGTATAGCTGCTATTATTGGGTTCCTTGTAATGAATGTCACTATGGGTGTAATTAAAGGAGTTACTCCTGAAATGATTGGCGCTGCTGATAAATCAGTAACAAGTGTACTAGGCATACCAACACTTCAGACAGGAGTATTTGGAGGTATTATTGTAGGTATTTTAGCAGCACATATGTATAAAAAATATTATGACATTGAGTTACCACAATATTTAGGATTTTTTGCAGGAAAGCGATTTGTTCCAATAATTACTTCGGTATCTGCACTGGCATTAGGAATTGCAATGACCATAGTGTGGCCTCCAATCCAAAACGGTTTAAATGCATTCTCACACAATATGATTGATGCAAATAAGACACTTTCCGCATTCGTTTTCGGTCTAATAGAGCGTTCATTGATTCCTTTTGGACTTCATCATATATTTTATTCACCATTCTGGTTTGAATTCGGTGAGTATGTAAATAAGGCAGGAGAGTTGGTACGTGGAGATCAGACAATTTTCTTTGCTCAATTAAAAGATAATGCGAAGCTGACTGCCGGCACTTTCATGACTGGTAAATTCCCATTCATGATGTTCGGGCTTCCTGCGGCGGCATTAGCTATGTATCATGAAGCCCGTGAAGATAAGAAAAAAATGGTTGCAGGTATTATGGCATCTGCAGCTCTGACATCCTTCCTGACAGGTATTACTGAACCGATAGAGTTTACGTTTTTATTTGTGGCTCCGGCACTATTTGCGGTACACGCAGTATTTGCAGGATTATCCTTTATGGTCATGCATATTTTAAATGTTAAAATTGGTATGACGTTTTCTGGTGGTGTTATTGACTACCTCCTATTTGGAGTACTGCCAAATCGTACTGCATGGTGGCTGGTTATCCCTGTAGGATTAGTATTTTCAGTTATTTACTACTTCGGGTTCCGTTTTGCAATCCGCAAGTTTGATATAAAAACTCCCGGTCGTGAAGATGAAACAAATGTGGATATTGATGACGAAGCTGTTGAAATGGGAGACCTTGCGGCAAACGTACTTGAAGCTCTAGGTGGCAAAGAAAATATTAAGAATCTTGATGCTTGTATAACTCGTCTTCGTATAACCGTAAATGACATAGGAAAAGTGAATAAGGAACGTATTAAATCTCTAGGAGCTGCTGGAGTCCTCGAGATAGGAAATAATATTCAAGCCATATTTGGACCAAAGTCAGACCAATTAAAAGGGCAGATAAAAGATATAATGAAAAATAAAAAGATTTCAACAAAAGCTGTAAAAGAAGCTGAAATAACTAAAAAAGAGGTTAAAGTAACAGCTAAGAGTGAGTTTGTCGCTCCTTTAAGTGGAAAACTAGTTGAATTGAAGGATGTACCAGACGAAGTGTTTTCACAGAAAATGATGGGAGATGGATTTGCCATCGAGCCTACTAAGGGAGAAGTGGTATCTCCTGTAAATGGTAAAATCACTACACTTTTCCCAACTAAGCACGCAATAGGTATCGCAGCAGATGACGGTCGTGAAATCTTGATTCACTTTGGTATAGATACAGTTAATCTAAAGGGTGAAGGCTTTGAAGCCCTTGTAGAGCAAGGGGATAAAGTAAAGGTGGGTCAGCCGCTACTTCGAGTAAAACTCGAGGAGGTAAAGAAAAAGGTACCTTCTACTATTACACCAGTTATTTTTACAAATCTTTCTGATGATGAAACAATATCTTTTAAAGCTGGTGCAAAGGTAGAAGCAGGTGAATCAAATATTGTAAATATTAAATAGATGGTTTATAATGGAAAAAAACTACTTGGAATTAAGATATAACTTTTCAGTATAGGAATAAAAATAATAGAAAAGATAAAAGAGACAGGATAAAGTTGCCTCTGTCGATACTTCCTTTATCCTTTCTCTTTTATTCAAATTTTTTCATATGTTTCAATAAATAAACTATATATAGACAACAAATTTTTGAGGAGGAGATAAACATGGAAAAAACAGTAAAAATATTAAATGAAACAGGCTTACATGCTAGACCAGCTACATTATTTGTGAAAACTGCATCTCAGTTTGCATCCGATGTAAACATAGAGTTCAATGGTGCAGTTTCAAATGCAAAATCTATTATGAATATTCTAAGTCTCGGACTTAAAAAAGGTGATGAAATAAAAATCGTTGCAGAGGGAGAAGATGCAAAGGAAGCTGTGGAGGCTTTAGTTAATCTCATAAATAGTAAATTTGAAGAAAAATAAGGAGGTCTTTACATGATGAAGGGAACAGGAGCTTCCCCGGGGATAGCTTTGGGCAAGGCCCTGGTCATAGAAAATGAACCCTTAGTGGTGGAAAAAAAGGAAATTGAAAGTACCGAAAAAGAGAAAAGTAGATTTTTAGAGGCCCTTGAAAAATCTAAAGAGCAGTTAAAGAAAGTTAGAGAAAAAGCCTTAAAGGAAATGGGGCAGGAAAAGGCAGCGATTTTTGAAGCACATCTAATGATTTTAGAAGATCCTGAATTGATTCAAAGTACAACAAAAAAAATAGAAGATGAAGGTCTTAATGGGGAATATGCCTTTAAAGAAATCACTACCCAGTTTGTATCTATATTTGAAGCAATGGATAATGAGTATATGAAGGAAAGGGCAGCAGATATCAGAGATGTGTCAGACCGTGTACTTAGAAATCTAATGGACCAGCCGATAATCGACTTATCTATACTTGATGAAGAAGTTATACTTATTGCCCACGACTTGACGCCTTCTGATACTGCAACAATGAATAAGGAAAAGGTACTGGGCTTTTTAACAAATATAGGAGGAAGAACTTCCCATACGGCTATTATGGCCAGAAGTCTTGAAATACCTGCCGTGGTTGGGCTTAAAGATATTACAGAAAAGGTGAACACATCCGATTTTATTGTACTTAACGGTGAGACAGGAGAAGTTATGATAAATCCCGATGAAGAGGAAATTCAAAAGTATAAAACCATGAAAGAAAAATATGAACATGAAAAGAAGGAGCTTGAGTCCTTAAAGGATCAGCCTAGCATAACGCCCGATGGTAGAAAAGTTGAACTTGCAGGGAATATAGGAACGCCCAAGGATATCGATGGACTTCTTAAAAATGATGCCGAAGGTGTAGGTTTATACAGAACTGAATTTATCTATATGGACAGAGATTCTATGCCTACTGAAGACGAGCAGTTTGAGGCATATAAAGAAGTTCTGGAATCTTTAAATCCAAAACCAATAGTAATAAGAACTCTAGATATTGGAGGAGACAAAGAACTTCCTTATCTTCATATAGATAAAGAAATGAATCCATTCTTAGGATACAGGGCAATCAGACTTTGCTTAAAGGATCAGGAAATATTTAAAACCCAGCTTAGAGCACTATTAAGAGCCAGTATTTATGGAAAACTAAAAATAATGTTTCCTATGATTTCCAGCTTGGAAGAGCTTTTAGAGGCTAAGAAAATACTAAATGAAGTAAAGAAAGACTTAGATAAAGAAGGAATAGAATATTCAAAGGATATTGAAGTGGGAATGATGATTGAGGTACCATCTGCAGCAATAATCAGCGACATTTTAGCTAAACATGTTGACTTTTTCAGTATAGGTACAAATGACTTAATACAGTATACTACTGCAGTAGATAGAATGAACGAAAAGATACACTACCTGTATAATCCATTTAATCCTGCAGTATTAAGACTTATTAAAATGGTTATAGATAATGGACATAAGGAAGGTATATGGGTAGGTATGTGTGGAGAGATGGCTGGAGACAAGAGAATGATACCTATTCTTTTAGGAATGGGTCTCGACGAGTTCAGCATGAGCCCAATATCCATATTACCCGCAAGAAAGCTTATAAGATCCCTGAAGCATGAAGATATGAAAAAGGTAGCTGAAAATGTGCTTAGTATGGGTAGTGCAGAGGAAATAGAATCATACCTTGAAGAAATCTTTGATTAATTTCAAAGATTTCTTCTGGTATAAAATTTTATGTTATATTACAGATAACAAAGTTAAAGGTTTGATCTATTAGGATTTTGAGAATCCTTCTAGTTCATGTGAAGATTTGTTGTTTATTTTAAAAAAAGATAAAAGTAGCAACAAATGTTTCAAAATCATTTAGAAGGAAACCTCAAAATCTTTAAAGTAATATAAATTGAATCTTAGAGTTGTTCATCTATAAAAAAATTAACTGCGGGATGTATTAGAAGTCTTGTACTTTCCACAAAAAACTGTTACAAGGAGGTAGCCATGAAAAATTTATCTTTAGATTATTCGAATGCACTGATAAAAGATAATGAACTTGAGTATTTGAAAGGGCCTGTACTTGAAGCCCATAGGATGCTCCATGATAAAAACGGTGCCGGAAATGACTTTTTAGGATGGATTGATCTTCCTGTGAATTATGACAAAGAGGAGTTCGAAAGAATAAAAAAGGCGGCTGAAAAAATAAAAGGAAATTCACAGGTGCTTTTAGTTATTGGTATAGGAGGGTCCTATTTAGGAGCGAGGGCAGCCATAGAAGCGCTATGTCATTCCTTCCATAATTTGCTTCCTAAAGATAAAAAGGATGCACCGGAAATTTATTTCTTGGGAAATAATATAAGCGGTACATATTTAAAACATTTAATGGATATTATCAAAGATAAAGACATAAGTGTGAATGTAATATCAAAATCTGGTACGACTACAGAGCCGGCAATAGCCTTCAGAATAATAAAATCATATCTAGAAGAAAAATACGGTAAAGGAGGTGCCAAAGAAAGAATCTATGTCACCACTGATAAATCCAAGGGAGCATTAAGAAAATTATCAGAAAATGAAGGATATGAGACCTTTATTATTCCCGATGATGTAGGAGGAAGATTTTCAGTGCTTACTCCCGTTGGACTCCTTCCAATAGCTGCAGCAGGTATTGATATTGAAAAAATGATGGAGGGAGCTAAAGATGCAAGGAAAGAATATAGTCAAGAAGACTTAAGCAAAAACCAATGTTATCAGTATGCTGCAGTGAGAAATATACTTTATCGCAGAGGAAAAGCTATAGAGGTATTGGTTAACTATGAGCCTTCACTTCACTATGTATCTGAATGGTGGAAACAATTATATGGAGAAAGTGAAGGTAAAGACGGAAAGGGAATTTTCCCTGCATCAGTAGATTTTTCTACGGACCTTCATTCAATGGGACAGTATCTTCAGGATGGAAGAAGACATCTGTTTGAGACCGTTCTTAATGTTGAAACTCCAAAGGAAGATATTGAAATCAGAGAAGACGAAGCAAATCTGGACGGACTTAACTATTTAGCCGGAAAGACAATGGATTTTGTAAACAAGATGGCCTATAAAGGTACGTTATTAGCTCATTTAGACGGTGGAGTTCCTAATCTAGTAATCAATATACCTAAAATGGATGAGTATTATTTTGGCAAGCTGGTATATTTCTTTGAAAAGGCATGTGGAATCAGTGGTTACTTACTAGGAGTAAATCCATTTGACCAGCCTGGAGTGGAAGCTTATAAGAAAAACATGTTTGCACTTCTTGGAAAACCAGGATATGAAGAATTGAGAGAAGAATTAAACAAAAGAATATAAAGGTGGGATTTTAAATGTTGGTAACAGGTAAGGAAATACTACAGCATGCCCATGAAAATGGATACGCAGTAGGAGCATTTAATGTAAATACTATGGAACAGGTTCAAGCTATTATTGAGGCTGCTGAAGAGACTAATTCACCGGTAATAATACAGGCAAGTCAAGGTGGGCTTAAGTATGCCGGTGTAGAATATATAGCGGCAATGGTTAAGGTAGCAGCAGAAAAGACATCTGTTCCCGTTGCATTACATCTAGATCATGGTACAGATTTTAAACAAATCATGTTGTGTTTAAGAAATGGATTTACATCTGTTATGATAGATGGTTCTCACTATGAATTGGAAGAAAATATTAAAAAAACTAGACAAATAGTAGAAATGGCCCATGCCGTAGGAGTATCGGTTGAGGCAGAACTTGGTAAAATAGGCGGAACTGAAGATGATATATCTGTAGATGAAAAGGACGCTACCTTTACTGATCCCGATGAAGCAGAAAGATTTGTAAAGGAGACAGAAGTGGATTACTTGGCTATAGCAGTAGGAACTGCCCATGGACCATATAAAGGAGAACCTAAGATAGACTTTGATAGAATAAAAACTATCAAAGAAAGACTTAATATGCCCATAGTTTTACACGGATCCTCAGGAGTTCCAGAAGAAAGTATCAAAAAGGCAGTGAGCCTTGGAATAAATAAGATTAACATAGATACTGATATCAGAATGGCCTTTCATAGAGCAGTTAAAGAGTTTATAAAAAACAATCCCGATGTATATGATCCAAGAAAGATACTAGGACCTTGTAAGGTAGAAATGAAGAATGTAATAGCAGATAAAATGAGAATGTTTGGAGCTGCAGGTAAGGCTTGGAAATAAGCTTAGGAGGTGATATTTCTTGAAAACTATAGGAGTTTTAACCAGTGGAGGAGACGCTCCAGGAATGAATGCAGCAATAAGGGCTGTAGTTAGATCAGCAATCTATAACAACATTAAGGTTATGGGTATAGAAAGAGGATATAATGGACTGATCAACGGAGACATAAGAGAGATGGATCTATCCTCTGTTGGAGATATCATCCATAGAGGAGGAACTGTATTAAAGACAGCAAGGTCTGAAGAGTTTAAAACAGAAAAAGGTAGAAAAAAGGCATTAAATGTTCTTAAAATATTTGGAATAGAAGGGCTTGTAGTAATAGGAGGAGACGGTTCCTTTAGAGGAGCTGAAAAGTTAAGCCAAGAAGGTATTAAAACCATAGGTATACCTGGAACTATAGATAATGATTTAGGATATACCGATTTTACAATAGGTTTTGATACTGCAGTAAATACGGTTTTAGACTCTATAAGTAAGATAAGGGATACTTCAGCTTCCCATGGAAGAGCTAATATTATTGAAGTTATGGGAAGACATTGCGGAGATATAGCGCTTTATTCTGGGCTGGCAGGTGGTGCAGAAAGTGTTATAGTGCCGGAAGAAGATTTTAGCGTTGATGAAATATGTAAAAAGCTTATTCAAGGAAAAAACAGAGGGAAACTTCATAGTATAATTATGCTGGCAGAAGGAATAGGAAATGCCTTTGAGATTGGAAAAGAAATAGAAGAAAAAACAGGTATTGAAACAAGGGTTACAATACTTGGTCACGTTCAAAGGGGAGGTACTCCTACAGCCTTTGATAGAATACTAGCAAGTAAAATGGGTGCTAAGGCCGTTGAACTTCTAATGAAAGGGAGCTCAGGAAGAGTTATCGGTATTAAAGAGAACAAGCTTGTGGATATGGATATAGAAGAAGCACTTTCTATAGAAAAAATATTTGATAATGAAACCCATGAATTGACCAAGATACTTTCGATTTAATAAAATTATAGAGAATTTTAATGGCTATGAGAATCTATCTTTAGTAAGAGCAGGGCTTAATCCTGCTCTTATTATATCTCTTTTCTTTTTACTTTTATAATTATAAGTTAGTTGCCTATATATTAAAAACACTCAAAGTAATCAATATTTCTGAGGTCAGTGCCAAAGTAAACCCATCTGCGGCCGGTCCATCTAAATCCGGAAACTGATCTTCGTCCAATAAATACTAGATAAGCCCAAAACTCTCTACCGTTATCAAGCCATAAGTAGGTAAACTTATAACGGCATCGTCTAATGGCACCAGGGTCTACTGCTAATAAAGCAGCAGGCCTTTCAGGCGTAAATGCTGGTGGTGCTCCCGTAGGTGCTCCTCCTGCTCCTGGAGGTCCCATTGGAGGGCCGAATGGCGGTCTATCAGGCTGTTCGAAAAAAGGGGGAGCTTCAAAGGGGGGGCGAGGTCTACGTCTATAAAGAGAGCCAATATAGTCGTCAAAAAAAACATCATCATGGATACTCATCTAAATCACTCCTCAAAATAAAATGTATTATATCATATGCAGGAGAAAAGGATTGTGTGAATGAAAGCAAAAGGACAGGTTTAAACCTGTCCTTTTACTTCACTATTATTGGTTTTGGCATTTATATAAAAAGAGAAGGAACCAATTTAAGTATAACTATCTTTGTACTCTACCTGAAGCGTCACCTTCAACAAGGGTCATAACTTCATCTACAGTTACTAAATTGAAATCTCCATGAATAGTGTGTTTGAGAGCTGAAGCAGCAACGGCAAATTCCAATGCATCCTTGAAGTCCTTTCCAGTAACTAGTGAGTAGATAAGTCCACCAGCAAAGGAGTCTCCGCCTCCTACTCTGTCAACTATTCTGATATCATATTTTCTTGAGTGATAAAACTCGTTTCCATCATATATTAAAGCTGACCAACCATTATCAGATGCTGAATAACTTTCTCTTAAAGTAGTTACAACATATTTAAAATTGAACTTTTCTTTCATTTTTTTGAAGATATCCTTATAACCATCAAGCTCAAGTTCTCCTTTTGTAACATCAGTTTCGCCAGGTTTGAATCCTAACGTCATTTCTGCGTCTTCTTCATTTCCTATACATACGTCTACATATTCCATAAGCTTAGTCATGACTTTCTGAGCTTTTTCTGGTGTCCAGAGTTTTTTTCTGTAGTTAAGGTCAACACTAACTGTAACTCCCTGTTTTTTAGCTGCTTTAAGGGCCTCTTCAGTAAGTACTGCAGCTTTGTCGCTTAAAGCCGGTGTAATACCTGAAAAGTGGAACCACTCTGCATCTTTAAAAATTTCATCAAAGTTAAAGTCTTCTACGTCTGCTTCAGATATAGCAGAGTGGGCTCTGTCGTATACAACCTTTGAGGGTCTCATGGAAGCCCCGGTTTCCAAGAAGTATATACCTATTCTTTCGCCACCTCTAGCGATGTAGTTGGTATTAACTCCAAATCTTCTTAAATGATTTACTGCACTTTGACCTATAGGATTGTTTGGAAGCTTAGATACAAAGTATGCATCCAGGCCATAGTTTGCAAGAGATACGGCAACATTTGCCTCTCCGCCTCCATACACTACATCAAAGCTATCAGCTTGATTGAATCTTTCATATCTTGGAGTTGATAATCTAAGCATTATTTCTCCCATAGTAACTACTTTTTTAGTCATGTTTTTACCTCCCTGTTATTTTATGAATAATCAACTTTTTACTTTCGGGCTTCTTTTATTCTTTTTACAAATTCCTTTGCAGTCTCAGTGATCTTATCATAATCTCCTGTTTTTGCACCTTTAGTCAAGCTGCTGCCCGCACCTACAGCTATACATCCATTTTTAATCCATTCCGATACATTATCCAAACTTACACCACCTGTAGGCATGAGATTAGCCTGTGGAAGGGGGCCTTTAACAGCCTTGATTATTGACGGCCCAAAGGCACTTCCCGGGAATACTTTAATAATATCTGCTCCTGCCTCCATAGCGGTAATTATTTCAGTTAAGGTCATGCATCCGGGCATATAGGGAACCTGATATCTGTTACAGAGCTTCGCAGTATCAAGGTCGAAGGCAGGACTCACTATGTATTTAGCTCCAGATAGTATTGCGATTCTAGCAGTTTCGCTGTCAAGTACAGTGCCCGCACCAACTAAAAGCTCATCTCCAAATTGTTTGGTTAAATCTTCAATAACTTTATGGGCGCCAGGAACAGTAAATGTAATTTCTATAGAATCTATTCCACCTTCTATACAGGCCTTAGATATTTTTACAGCCTTTTCTGTGTTTTCTGCTCTAACAACTGCAACTATGCCTATGTCTTCGATTCGTTTTAAAACTTCATATTTTTGCATAATTAACACCTCCTAAAAGTTTCACTATATGAAACTATGGTTTACATATCGAACCTTTGACTATATTATAAAAGATTGAAAACCTTTTCGCAAGAGGTAATTAAAAAAAAATAAAAAAGAGCTTAGATACTATTTAAAATATCCAAGCTCTTTAGAAATTTTATCGGCTGTGTCTTTAACCAACCTTCCGAATAACTTTATTTTTTCATCATTTATTCTGATCTTGGGTGTCGAAATACTTATGGCATATTTCACTTTTTTGTCGAAATTAAATATGGGTGCAGCAACACAAACCACATCTTCCTCATTTTCTTCACGATCTATAGAATATCCTGCATCCCTTATTCTTTTTAATTCTTCTAGCATAGCTTCTTTTGTAGTTATAGTATTGTCGGTCAGTTTAACTATATTCTTTTCAATGTTTTTCCAGGTCTCAAAAAACATTTCATCATCCATAGAGGCCATATATGCCTTGCCAACGGCAGTGCAATAAATAGGGATACTTTTACCTATATATGAGTGCATTCTTATAGTGTTGTTTGAATCTATCTTATCTATATAGACCACTTCATTACCTTCTATGGAAACTAGGTGTACAACTTCATTTGTTTCTTCAGCAAGTCTTGTAATATAGGGCTTGGCGATACTAACTATACTTATGGTGTTTAGCATTTTGTTACCTAATTCCAGAACTTTAAATGTAAGTCGGTATTTATTATTTTCAGGGTTTTGACTTACATAATTTTTATAAATCAATGTATTTAAAAGCCTGTGAACTGTACTTTTATTCAACTCTACCTTTTTAGATAAGTCGATCAATCCCATTTCTCCATCCGATAAGGCTTCCAATATGGACAAGGCTCTATCTACAGACTGAACAACATCATTTGATTTCATATTATAAACCCTCCTCTCATAATATAAACTAATTCCAAGTATAAGATAAGTAGAGTAAATAATCAAGGAGTTAATGCAGACTGCTGCATCAAATACTACAAATTAAACTTTATTATTCTTTACGTATACTATAGAAAATATTAATAATTAAGATAAATACATAAATAAAATCAATTTGAATATATTCAGTGGCTTTGTTAACATAGAAAGGAGCTTTTAGAGGCAAAGGGTATCACTCGAGATAAAACAGTTGTACTTTGTGATGCAAAGGGCGAGAAAGTAGAAGTTATGGCTGATATTCTAAAGAGTTTAGGATATGAAAAAGTATTAACCTATGATGTAGGAATAATAGAATGGGCGGCAGATGAAAGTTTACCTATGGATAAACTGCCTAGATATGAAAAGCTGGTATATCCTGCATGGGTCAATGATCTAATTCATGGGAAAAACCCTGTAACCTACCCAGGTAATGGGTACAAAATATTTGAAGTCAGCTGGGGTGAACCGTAGGAATTCAAACATTTTTTAAAAAGGCTAACAGCTAACTGCTGACCGCTCATGGCAAAAAGGTGAAGGGCCGCAAGAAAGACCCTAAAAAACGACTAGGATTTGCCAAGAGCCAAGAGCTAAGAACTAAGAGCTAAGAACTAAGAGCTAATCAGGGCTACCAACTACGAACTACTAACTACGAACTAACAAATGCGTCTAAGACGCCTTTGTTCTGATAAGACTTCATGGATTGCCTATCCATGGATGTTAATTACTATGCTCATTATTGCAGGAGTTCAATATATTCGCATGCTTTATACTGCATGTGTATTAACAACTAAATGATAATCGTATCAGCAAAAAATCACTTTTCGAGTATTGTTTTAAGTAAAGTGATTTTTTTTGATTAAAAATTCAAAAAAACTATTTGTTTCATGAATATACAGAACTTGGATGTAGCATTAGTAATATCAGATGTTATAAGAAGGACTAAAGTTTAAAATAATAAAGTTAAGTACTTATTTAAAATTTCATTTTTAGATATTATGCGGAGGTGCAGTATGGATGAACTGCGGATGAGAATTGAGATATTAAAAAAGCTTAGCATTGAACTAGAGGATATACCTTGTCTGACGGAAAATAAAGAAAAGGAGTATAAACTAATAGATAATACTGTTAATTCAGTAGATGATCTAAGATATTACTATGAGGAAATAACAAATATGACAAAGACGATAGGTATAGATGAGGGGTTTGAATATACTATGGGAATTAAAGAAAATGTAAAGCACAGATTATGAAGACAGTAAAAGTATTGCATTTATCGGAGAGGAGGATACGCATATAGAAGCTGAGGTTTTAGTAAATACCCTTGATTTAGATCAGGATGAATGGATTGAATTTAGAAAAAAGGGAATAGGAGGAAGTGATGCAGCAGCTATAGCAGGTCTCGATCCTTTTAAAAGCCCTGTCACAGTTTATCTTGAAAAGACGGGTCAAATTAAAAATGTAAAGGATAATGAGCAAATGAGAATCGGCAGAGATTTGGAAGATTATGTTGCTAAAAGATTTGAAGAGGATACAGGATTTAAAGTAAGACGCAAAAATGCAATTTTAAAGCATCCTAAGTATGATTGGATGTTAGCCAATGTTGACAGGCTTATAGTTGGTGAAAATGAAGGGCTTGAATGTGCTTGGTGGATTGCAGTACTTATCGGCAATGAAAAATTTATTTATAAAAAAATCAATAGAGATGAAGAAGTAATTAACTACTTGATAAGTTTAGAAAAAAGTTTTTGGGAAAATCATGTACTATCTAGACAGATGCCGGCTCCCGATGGTTCCTATGATGCAGACAAATTAATTAAAAGCATGTATCCTGAGAGTAAAAAGGGCAAAATATTAAGTATTAATAAAGATGAATTTAAAAATAAACTTAAAAGAAGAGATGAGATTATAGAACTTATAAAAAAGCTTGAAAGGGAAAAAAATCAAATAGATCAGGAAATACAGTTTGCTATGAAAGAGGCTGAAAGGGCCTATATTAGTAATAGAGTTGTAAGTTGGTCAACAGTTCATAGAACCAGATTTAATTATAAAGATTTTAAAAAAGATTATCCTGATCTCTATAAGCAATATGCTCAAAAGATGTCCTATAGAAGATTTCAGGTAAGATGAGGAGGAAGTTTTAAAGATGTCAAGGGAAAATTTGAAAAATAAACTTGCTGAAAAAGTGGAATATAAGGGAAGTGACAAAAATAAACCTAAAACTATTTCACAGTGGATAGAGGCCATGAAGCCGGAAATAGAAAAGGCCCTTCCTAATGTTATAACAGTTGATAGATTTGCAAGAATGGCACTTACGGCAGTGAGGGTCAATCCTAAATTGGCCCAGTGTACTCCTATGTCATTGATGGCTGCTCTAATGCAGGCTGCCCAGCTAGGACTGGAACCAAATACTCCTTTGGGGCAGGCTTATCTCATACCTTACGGCGATCAGGCACAATTTCAAATAGGTTATAAAGGTATGATAGATTTAGCCTATAGGAGCGGTCAGTTTAAAAGTATATATGCACATGCAGTTCATGAAAACGATGATTTTGACTATCAGTATGGTTTGAATCAGGACTTAAAACATAAACCTGCTACAAACAATAGAGGAGAAGTGGTTGGATACTATGCCGTATACCATCTTTTAAACGGAGGTTATGGTTTTGTATATATGAGTAAGGAAGAAGTAGAAAAGCATGCTCAAAAGTATAGTCCTGCCGTTAAATGGGGATGGGAGTCTCCTTGGGAAACAGAATTTGATGAGATGGCTAAAAAAACGGTTCTTAAAAAACTTTTAAAATATGCTCCAGTATCAGTTGAGTTTACTAAAGAAATAGCTCAAGATGAAACTATAAAAAATGAAATTTCACAGGACATGACGGAGGTTTCCGGAGAAAATATATTTGATGCTAAATATACGGTGTCATATGATGAAGATAAAAAACAAAGTCCTAATGAGTAATAAGCCATATCAACAAGGTAACAACTAGAGTTGAAAGCCCGATTATCGGACTGTATACACATATATTTTTTTTATAACGTGGTGTTGGTGGATGTCTCTCTCTCATATATACCATCCTTTCATGTTATATAATAAGCTTTCAAAGTAAAATATGTGTTAACTCAATGATAAGATTATGTTAAAAAACAACAAAAATATAATTAAAGCCCAATAGTAAAGTCTATTGGGTTTTAATTATACTCTTAACTGTTAAATTCACTATCTACGCCTAGTATTCCGACAATATTATCTTTATTTTGAGCTTAACTGCTATATTTTGAATAAAATCCTTTGTATATATATTAATCGATCATATCTAAACCATAAACCTTTCCATTTTTACCTACATATTTAAATGCTTGTAGAACAGCTATTCCGCTGCCACTACCTAAGTGCAGAACAATCTCGCCTTTGTTCTTGCATAGGAATTCAAACATTTTTTGAAAAAAATTGTAGGTATAAAACAAAGTAAATTCAAGGGATGCAAGAAATTACAAACTTTTACCAGTTAAATATTAAAAAGGCTAACAGCTAACTGCTGACCGCT
>JAALLQ010000006.1_pt1 | contig 80420 bp, 79 predicted proteins | sample 7245921 | NCBI WGS metagenome assembly JAALLQ01 (sample SAMN13049200, study PRJNA578106) | oil field metagenome | isolation source: filtered produced water from oil reservoir B7 | place: USA:offshore Texas | collected 2016 | reverse complement strand
CTAAGGGAAGAAATTGAAAGGGCAAAGGAAACCTCCGATCAAGTAACAGACGCAGCTTCACAGGTGGCAACAGCTGCAACAGATCAGGCTAATAAACTACAGGACATTTCACAGGATTTGGAGAACACCGGAGAAGTTGTTAATGATACATACAACGCAGCTATTGATGCGGTAAATTCAGCTGAAGAGATAGAAGAAAACTCAAAAACTGGTGTACAGAAGGTTGAAAATGCAATAGACACAATGCAGAGAATCACAAACGTAATAGATGACTTAGGAAGGGCAATTCAAGAACTCGGAGACGAGAGCAAGAAAATCAACGAAGTTACTGTATTGATTAAAGATATTGCTGAACAAACTGGATTACTGGCTTTAAACGGCTGGAAAAGGATTTGCAGTTGTTGCAAGTGAAATTAAATCACTGGCAGAAGAGATTGGTAAATCTGTGGATGATATTGCCAAAACCATTACAGGAATACAGGGCAAAGTTGAAAAAACTATTGATTTGGGGTTAACTGGTAAAGATGAAGTCGACAAAGGAGTTATAGCCATAGATGAGGTAAACAACGCGTTTATGAAAATTAAAGAAAGTGTAGATAAGGCCGCTGAAAAGATAAATGCAATAAAAGAAGGTGCAAAACAGGCGTCAGAGAACGTACAACAGGCATTAAATAACGTTCAAGATATTGCTTCAATATCTGAAGAGTTTGCTGCAACTGCTGAAGAACTAACCGCTAGTGCAGAAGAACAGAATAGAATCATGGATGAAATAAGCAAAGCTACCGAGGAAATAGCAAAAGTTTCAGATAGGGTGGCTAAATCAGCCAGTAGATTTAAAGTTTAATGAATTAATTATTTTTTTCTTTTTAGATTTAAAAAAGTATTTAAAATAGTATTTTATGTGTTTCGTGATTGCATCATTATCTAAATATTGGCTGTACTGAGCATTTTAATGGTAATGGTAATGGCTTATATGGACAGCCTGCAGTTTCTTCTTTTATTCTTTCAATCAACTGTTCAACTGTCATTTTTTCTTTTAATGGTTTCTTTAAGGTTGATTCTTCCCTTATTGTTATGGTTAAAATATTATTTTTAACCTCTTCATCTCCAACAACCACAACGTAAGGAACCCAATCCTTACCTGCATTTCTTATCTTCTTACCTACGCTTTCGTCTCTGTCTTCAAAGTCAGCTCTTATCCCATTTTCTCTAAGTTTTTTTGCAACTTCTAATGCATATTCCTCGTGTGAGTCAGAAACTGGTATTACTCTTACCTGTATAGGTGAAAGCCATACTGGCAACATAGGAGCTCTTCCTTTTTGCGAGTCTAAATATGCTCCCTCTAACAACCCACACATAACTCTTTCAATACTTCCAGTTGGTGAGCAGTGGAGTATTATTGGATTTATTTTTTTATCTCCGTCGTGAACAACGATTCCAAATCTTTTTGAGCTCTCAACATCTATTTGAACTGTTGGGTTTTCAATAGGTCTTCCAAAGCTGTCTATTACTGCCATGTCAACTTTTCCTACCCAGTAATGATGCCTTCCAGGTAACAATTCCAATATAACATCTTTTCCATATTTTTCTTTGTATTCCTTCGCTATTTTAAAGAACCAGTCTTTGTTTTCTTCAAAGAAATCCTTGGTATATCTGAATATAACTGAGTATGGTGTTTTTAAATCGTCCCCAGTTTTTAAACACATCCAGAACTGATTTTCGAATTCATCTATGGCCTGCTTAATATCCATACATACGGTATGCATATCAGGCATTGTAAAGCATCTTAATCTCTTTAAACCTACCAATTCCCCTCTTTGTTCGTATCTGAAGCTGTAAGTTGAAAGTTCATAGAGTTTTAACGGCAAGTGTTTTGGTAATAGGTACATGTCCTTTTTCATCATGAACTGACCAAAGCATGCCGCAAATCTTAACATTAAATCTTTGTTTCCTTGTTTGAATCTGTACTGTCTTTCTCCAAACTTATCCGCATGTTCTTTTATTGCATTGTTTCCTAAATCATACATTACTGGAGTTTCGACAGCCATAGCTCCATTTTCCACAACTAAATTATAAACGTATTCTGACAATAAGTCCCTTATCAATTTACCTTTTGGATACCATCTGAAGTGACCTGCATCTGAGCTCGGCTCATAGTCACAGATTTCTTTTTCTTTTATATATTTAACATGAGGAGGTTCTGACTCTTTGTTTTCGTTTTTTTCTTCTTTGATTCCAAGTTCGTGTTTTGCCAAAGCTTTTAATTCTTCGTCTTCAATAACATCTATATTTTCTTCGGTTAATTCTATCATTTCCTTTGTATCTGGTTTTAATAGGTAGAATTGAGTTTTTGAAGAAGTTTTTTCTTTATCTTCTTTTTCTTCCCTAGGGGTTATTTTTCTTGAGAGCTCACTTAATGGGTGACCTTTACAACTTATTTTAAATGCCTTATACCATCCAAACGGAGCTCTTAGTACATCAAAACCTTTATTGACTAATTCAGCTTCAATGCCTTTTAAAACTTCTTTTGCAACTTCTGGAGAAGATAACTCATTGGACAAATGAGCGTATGGATAGACCACTACATTTTTTACCTTTAAGGTTTCGGTGGTTTTTATTATCTCGTCCACGGCACTTTTGATTATTCCTTCAGGATTATCTTCATCTTCCTTTTCAACTGCTATGAATACAGTTAAACATTCATCCATTTTTCCAGCTAATACTTCGGTATCTTCTGCTATTTTGGTTTTCTTTTTTGCTTCAAATTCTAGATAATCAGAGTGTATCAATAAGGTTTTCATTATTATCCCTCAAATTTTTAAGTTTTATAGGTTTATTAACAAATTTAATTTAACTTTGAGATAGCTTATTTATAGTCGTTCTACGAAGGTGTTATAATATTTATTAAATTAATTTTACCTGTTTAACAAATATCTAATCAAATTTAAAGTATATTGAGTGATATATAATTGCAGAACGACTATATAGTGGTGTGCAATTTTATTTAAACTAATGTTTAATTTTATAAATAAAAAAAACAAAAATAATATTTAAATCTTTATTTTATAATTATCCTAAAAAAGGTGGTCGTTCTGCGAATGAGTGGTATAAAATTTTATTAAATTTAATTAGATTGTTTAACACCAATTTAATTTAAATTAAATGAAGTATGTTAGATATTATTTATTGCAGAACGACTATAATGTGGGAATATGGGACAATTAACATTAAAAGATGCGGTATTTTTGACAATAACTTCCATTATCGGAGGGGGTATATTCGTACTTTCCCCTTTAACATACTTAATTGCAGGAAAATCTGCAATATATGGGTGGATTTTACTCTTAATAATAAGTATGATTTTAGTCCTACCCTTTGCCTATACTACGACTAAAATAAGCAAAAGTGGGGGACCGTATAAGTATATAATGAGAATGTTCGGGAAACGGACTGGAGTGGCATTTGCCTATACGTTATGGCTTGCGGGAATGGTGGCTATCTCAGCGGTAGTATCATTTTTTGGTGTAATATTTAATGTTTATTTTAGTTTTAAGTATGTGGAGGTTATATTGGTTGTATTCTTAACTTCTCTTATAATAAATGGAATCAATGTAGTAGGAAACTTTATTAGAACTTTTGGAGTTTTAACAATTATGACATTATTATTTATTGTATTTTCAAATAAAATTGACCCATCAGTCTTTAATGTAGAATTTGACTTATTTAAGGTTATGACAGCGAGTTATTTCGGGTTATGGACTATGACCGGTTGGGAAGCAATAACTATTCCATCAGAGGCATTTAAAAATCCAGAAAAGGACATATATTATGGATTAATTATCGGGACATTTATTATTGGAATTTTGTATCTTCTATATTCACTTGTTGTTGTTTCTTCAAATATGACATTTGCTAAATTGGATGATATTATAGAGGTATTAATTGGAAATAACCTTATTGTATGGGTTAGTATGTTGTTTATAATCGGCGGTTGTGTATTTAGTTGGTTATTTTCTTTAGGCTGGATGCCTTATGCACTGTCCCACGATAATCTACTTATTCCAAAGTTGAATACATTTACCAAATTAAAAAAAGGAGTTCCGATAAATGGAGTTCTGTTGAATTCACTTGTTATAGTAACTCTCTCAGTATATCCTTCAAAGACATTAGTAGATTTTGCAATGTTTTTAACCCTAATATCGTACTTTGTGTTATATCTCGCTGTTTTTAAAGAGGATGAGCTAAAATTAAAAATAAAAATTATGTCATTATTGGCGGCGGTAATTACCCTATTAATTGTAATATTTAGGATTTATTTGGTGTTTAAATAAGCTGGTATATAACTTTAATTAAAAGATAAATGCCCATGTATAGATATTAAAGGAAATAAGTTCATATTGTTAGTATTGTAAAAATTAATGTACTATTAAAAATGTTAAACATTCGCAGAACTATAGTCTTGAATTATCAACGAATAAAACACCATATAACATTATGTTAATTATGTTAAAAATCATTAAAAGTAATCGGTGAAATTATGATTTGTATTGGATTGGAAGGAACTGCGGAAAAAACAGGGGTTGGTATTGTTACTTCTGATGGGGAAGTCCTATTCAACAAAACAATAATATACTCTCCACCAAAACAGGGGATACATCCAAGGGAGGCTGCAGATCATCATGCCGAGACATTTCCAAAGCTTATAAAAGAGGCTTTTGAAGTTGTTGATAAAGATGAGATTGATTTAGTTGCATTCTCTCAAGGTCCGGGGTTGGGTCCAAGTTTGAGGGTGACTGCAACAGCTGCAAGAGCTCTTTCACTATCTTTAAAAAAACCAATAATTGGAGTAAATCATTGTGTGGGGCATATTGAAATTGGTAAATTAACCACAGATGTAGAAGATCCACTCACACTGTACGTTAGTGGAGGGAACACTCAAATATTGGCATACGTAGGGGAAAAATACAGGGTTTTTGGAGAAACACTTGATATAGCCATTGGAAATTGCCTTGACCAGTTTGCAAGAAATTGTAATCTTCCACACCCTGGAGGAGTTTACGTTGAAAAACTTGCAAAAAATGGGGAAAAACTACTTAAATTGCCATATACGGTTAAAGGGATGGATATCTCATTTTCAGGGCTTTTAACCTCTGCACTAAAAAAGTACGAAGCTGGGGAAAAACTTGAAGATGTATGCTTTTCACTTCAGGAAACCGCCTTTTCCATGTTAACTGAGATAACAGAAAGAGCTCTTGCACATACCAACAAACCAGAAGTTATGCTTGTTGGAGGAGTTGCGGCAAACATTAGACTTAGAGAGATGCTTAGTATAATGTGCAAAGAACAGAACGTAGATTTTTACGTCCCTGAAAAACAGTTTTGCGGAGATAATGGTGCCATGATAGCTTGGCTCGGGATTTTGCAGCATATAAATGGAAAAATCATGGACATAAGTGAAACCAGACCAATATCAAATTATAGGGCAGATATGGTGGAAGTTAACTGGATTAAAAATAATAATAGCTCAAATCGAAAAAGAGAAATTCCCGAACATTTAGTTGGAAAAGGAGCTGAAGCAGACCTTAAAAAAGGATGTTATTTGGACTGGGAAATCGTAACCAAGGAAAGAATAAAAAAGAGTTATAGAATTGATGAGCTCGATGAATTGATAAGGACCAGAAGGACAGTTAAGGAGGCAAGATTTTTATCTACAATTAAAGACTTTGGAATCCCCTGCCCATACGTATTTGACGTTGATAGGGAAAAAAAGAGACTTATGATGAGTTACATTCATGGAAAGCTTGCAAAAGAAATTATTGAAGAGGGAAACTTGGATTGCTGTTATAAAATTGGTTGGATCGTAGGACAACTTCACAAAAACGGCATAATACATAATGACTTGACAACCTCAAATTTTATAGTTGATGACAACAACGTATATGTTATAGACTTTGGATTGGGAAAATTCTCTGACCTTGTTGAAGATAAAGCCGTAGATATGATTGTCTTGAAAAAGTCCATTTTAAGCATACACTATAAAAGGTTCAATGAGATATGGGATAGAATAATTGAAGGCTATAAAAATTATGAAAAATGGGAGGAGGTTATTGAAGAGATGAACGATGTGGAAAAAAGAGCAAGATACTTATAAGATGGTGAAATTATGGATCTTAATCTATTACTTTATTCTTTTACATCTCTATTTATTATTATGGACCCAGTTGGACTGGCCCCCATATTTTATGTTTTAACTGGAAATTATCCTGAAGAACGAAAGAAAAGAATAATACACAAAACATTAATAGTGGTCCTAACGACTTTACTAACATTCGCCTTTTTTGGGACATGGATATTTAAGTTCTTTGGCATTACTATAAATTCATTTAAATTAGCCGGCGGGTTGTTGCTTTTAAAAATAGCTTGGGACATGCTTCACGCAGAGATATCTGGGATAAAACAAACTTCAAAAGAAGAAAAAGAACTCGAATATTTAGAAAATATTGCAGTAGTTCCCTTGGGCATACCCCTACTTGCTGGACCTGGTACCATAACTACCACAATTATTTTAATGGATAGTGCAAATACAGTATCTGATAAAATTACAGTATTAATTTCAATATTATTGGATCTATGATATCAGGAATTATGCTGTATCTCTCAGAACCTATTGCAAAGGCCCTAAAAACATCGGGAATAAATGCCATAGTAAGACTTATGGGTTTAATTCTAGCAGCAATCTCAATAGAGATCATATTCAGTGGAACTTACGGCATGATAAAAACAGCAGTAGTATAATACCTAGGTGAAAGAATGATCGTTATTCCGGCAGTTGATATGAAAAACGGAAAATGTGTCCAGTTAATTCAAGGTGATCCCAATAAAAAGCATGTTGAATTGGAGAATCCAGTTGAAGTTGCAGAAAAATGGGTGAGCGAAGGGGCAGAAATGCTTCACTTAGTTGATTTAGATGGTGCAATTGAAGGAGAAAGCGTTAATAGAGAACTAATAAAGGAAATAATCCAAACTGTAAATGTGCCAGTTCAGATTGGTGGAGGAATCAGAACAGTTGAAGATGCACTGAATCTAATCGAGATAGGGGCTAAAAGAATAATTTTAGGCACCGTTGCAGTTGAAAATCCAGATATTGTTGAAGAAATATCAAAAAAGGTAGGTAAAGAAAAGGTAATGGTGGCGTTAGATGCAAAAGATGGCAAAGTTGTTATAAAAGGTTGGAAAGAAAAAACAAAATATACTCCTGTTGAAATGGGAAAGATATTGGAGGAAAAAGGTGCAGGAAGTATCTTGTTTACAAATGTCAATGTAGAAGGACTATTAACTGGAATAGATGTGGAGCCAGTTAAACAGTTGGTGGAAGAGTTGGAAATACCAGTTATTGCATCAGGTGGTGTAACTACAATTGAAGACCTGATTAAACTAAAAGAAGTCGGTGTTGAAGGGGTAGTTGTAGGTTCTGCAATTTATAAAAACCTTATAGACTTGAAAGAAGCTATTAAAGCCTGTAGGTGATAGAATGGAAGATCCAAAAAGCTCACGATGTAAAACAGGAAAGATAACCGCAGTAGGCCATATTGCATTGGACTATATTTTTAACATAGAAAAATTCCCAGATCCAAACACATCTGTTCAGATACCAACTGCAAAAAAATATTATGGTGGAGCTGCATGTAATGTTGCAGTAGGGGTAACGAAGTTAGGTTTAAATTCAGGAATTGTCTCCTGTGTAGGTTATGACTTCAAAAATTCAGGTTATGAAAGATACCTGAAAAATTTAGGTGTTGATACATCCAACATCTACCACTCCGATGAAGAAGAAACTCCAAAGGCATGGATATTTACAGATAAGAAAAACGATCAGATAACCTATTTTTTATGGGGTGCTGCCAAACACTACAAAGAACTTAATCCCCCATGTTTCAGTGCAGATATCGTTCATTTAGCAACGGGGGATCCTGAATTCAATATAAGCTGTGCTGAAAAAGCTAAAGAATGTGGAGCTCTAGTATCCTTTGATCCTGGACAGGATTTACCACTTTACAGTAAGGAAGACATGGAAAGAATACTTAAAAATGTGGATTTCTTGTTTATGAACAATCATGAATACGATAGAGTATTAAAGTTATTGGGCGATAATGCGGATGAATATATGAGCATGGTTGAAATACTGGTTGTCACCCATGGTAAAGAAGGAAGTATAATTCATAAGGAAAATGAAGAAATAAAGGTTCCTGCACTAACTGCAAATGCCAAGGATCCTACTGGTGCAGGAGATAGCTATAGAGCAGGGTTTTTAACTGCCTATTTAAAAGGTTATGATTTAAGGGAATGCGGCCTTATAGGGTCCGGTGTAGCATCTTTTGTGGTAGAAAAAAAAGGTTGTCAAACTAATTTGCCATCCTGGGATGATGTGATCAACAGGTTGGAAAAAGAAATCGCACAAATCCGAAGGATTTGCTGATTTACTCGCTTCGCTCGTAAAACCCATAATTTATTTTTATACATTAATTTATATCTTATTAACTATTCTTTATAGATTAAATTTTTGTCACTTTAACAATTTTAAAAGGAGCATAAAACCATATTATATAACAAATTATAAATATTGATGATAGATGATTAACTATTGTTTTGTTAGTTTTTTAACATTTTAGGTTATTATTTAATTAGGTGGTTAAATGGCAGAAAGAGAACAGTGGGGTTCAAAGATTGGATTTATATTGGCTGCGGTCGGTTCAGCCATAGGTCTAGGTAACATTTGGAGATTCAGTTACCTTGCCTACAGTAACGGTGGTGGAGCATTTTTAATACCATACTTTGTAGCGTTACTTTTTGTTGGAGTTGCAGTGTTGCTACTTGAGCTCGCATTAGGTCACTCAACAAAAGGATCTGCACCATTGGCATTTAAAAGACTACACGAAAAAAGTGAGTGGATAGGCTGGCTTGGTGTTACATCAGGTTTTATTATAACCACGTACTACATGGCCATTATTAGTTGGGGGGCATACTATCTTTACAAATTGCTGCTAAATGGATTCCCTACAACCAACTTTAGTGATTTCTTCTTTGGGAGTGTATTACAGCTCTCATCAGGTCCCGGAGATATTGGAGGATTTGCAAACGGTATATTAATTTCAGTTTTATTTATATGGTTGATTAACTATGTAATTGTTAATTCAGGGGTTAAAAAAGGTCTTGAAAAAGCAAACCAAATATTCATGCCCCTGCTCTTTATTTTAACTATAATATTAGTGATTAGGGGAATAACCCTACCTGGAGGTTTAGAGGGTATAAATTGGTACTTAACTCCAGATTTTAGTGCTCTGACAAACCCGAGAATATGGCTTGATGCATTCTCTCAAATATTCTTTACATTGAGTCTTGGTTTCGGTATTATGATAGCCTACTCAAGTTACTTACCTAAGAAAACTGATTTAACTACAAGCGCCTTCACAATATCCCTACTAAATTGTGGATATTCGTTCTTAGCAGGTTTTGCAGTATTTGGTACTCTTGGGTATATGGCATACACATCAGGACTTCCATTTAATGAAGTTGTGGCCCAAAGTATCGGTCTAGCATTCGTTACATTCCCGGAGGCCCTTTCATTAATGCCTGTAGGGAGCCTCATATTGGGAGCCATATTCTTCCTTTCACTGGTTATTGCAGGACTTTCTTCATCAGTATCTCTTGTAGAAGCCATAACCTCCGCTGTAATGGATAAATTTGAAATTAGCAGAGGTAAAGCAGTTGCATCAGTTACCATATTGGGATTCCTCGGAAGTTTATTATACACCACAAAGTCAGGGCTTTATTGGCTTGATATCGTGGATCACTTCACAGCTTCATACCTCCTCCCAATTGTTGGAGTTTTTGAAGCGGTTGTGGCAATATGGATATTCAAAGGAGAAAAATTAGAAGCATACTTAAACAAATTATCGGATATAAAAATAGGAAACTACTGGAAGTTCTTTGCAGGAATATTAACCCCGGTAGTCCTTCTATCGGTTATAGGTCTTGATGTAGTAAGTATGATGTCTAACCCATATGGAGGCTACGCTTGGTCATACTTGGGTGTAGGCATAGGTATCGCAATACTTGGTGTAATAGTTTCATTTGCCCTTTCAAGAATTCCTTGGAAGAAAAAAGTAGAACCTTGGGATGAATTTGTTAAAAAACAGGAGGATGATGCAGAATGAACACATCTGCCATAATAATGTTCTTATTTGGAGCTATTGTGTTGTGGGGTGGTTCAGCCTATTTCCTCATGAAATCTATGAAAAGCGATTGATAGATTGGCAATAAGTTTTAGTTCAGATGCCCTCGATATCCTCTTACCCTTAAAAACACTTTTTTATCTTTTACGATGATAATGGCATCTTAGATTTCTATATAGGGTGGTGTGCAATTTTAAGTTAACTAATCAGTCTTTGTAAATCAAATATCCGTTAAAAATAAACCATATTTTCAATTAACAGTTTATTTTATATTTAATAAAATTTACCTGTATTACTAGTTAAGTAAGTAATAAATGCACACCTCAATTCAAAACCCAAATCTTTTATAAAACATAAGTTTTTAAATTTAAACTAATAATAGTTTCATAATAATATCATGGTGATTAATGTGCTTTTCAGGAAACTTTCAACTGTAGAAAGGGTTTACAACATAGGATTAGAACAAAAAGTACTATCGGATGTATTTAAATGTATTAGCGGTTTTATTAAAGAAGCAGAGGAGGATTTAATAAAACTCTATGATCTGAGAATACTTGATAAGATCCCAGTTGATCAAATAATGACCAAGGATGTTGTATTGATTAATGAAGAAGATAGCGTTGATGAACTAGAACGGATTATCAAAAAGTACAAACACATGGGCTATCCGGTTGTTGATAAAAACGGAAATCTAGTTGGTATTGTAACATTTAAGGATTTGGGCAAGAAAAAGGGGGGCCTATTTTTGAAAAATAAAATTAAAGATATAATGACCCCAAAAGAACAGCTCATACTAATTTCTCCCGATACGTCAGCATCGGAATCCCAAAAAATCATGGCCAAAAATGCCATAGGAAGACTGTTAGTCGTTGATGAAAATGAAAATATTGTGGGAATAGTAAGTAAAGGAGATATTGTAAGAACGTATCAAATATACAGCAATAAAGTTACAAAAATCAAAGAATGTAGTCGTATAACTAATTTTTATTTTTATGACTGTGAAAAATCAAAAATGGAAAAACTCGCAGATGATTTAGTAATATTATTGGGGGGCAGAGGATTTATTATATCAGAAAAAGAAGATTATATTGAAATATTAACAAGAGATTGGGAACCACTAGCTAAAATAATGAAGAATAGAGGCAAAATAGATCATATCTCCCTAACCACTAAGTTATTGGACATATTGGAACTAAGTATTGTTAATGAGATATTGGGGCTTATTGAAAAATATAGTTTTGAGGAAATCGTCATAACTGACCATATAACACTGATTGATGAAAGATCATCAATACAGAGGATCATAACAGATGTGACATCATTTAGAGATAGTAAAAAAACATTTGGTACCATAACAATAAGATCTGATTTCTAATAACGCATATATTATATCATTTCTTTTGCAGCTCACCTGTTGTAATAGATTAACTTCTGAACCCCAAATATATTATATTTATAAAAGTTTAGGTGTGATAGATAATGTATCAAATTGTTAGGTATGAAGGAGGAGTTTACAAAAACAACGTCCTGAAGGAATGGATAGAGGATATTGGGGGCTTTATAATTCAGGAACACGTTATGCAACTGGATGTTTACATGACTGTTGCTTTACCTCAAAATGAAATAGAAAACTTCAAAAAAGAATCCAAAAAATACAAGGGGAAGGTAGTCGAAACCCCACTTGCAGGAACTGAAATTGCAGTGGTGGCACCTAGTTTATCAAGACATCATCTCCCACACATAGCCTGTGATGTTTCTGAATATGTAAGGAGATTTGGTGCTAAACCCAACATGATAGGACTTTCTCACGGAGCTGGGAAGAATATTAGTGAACTTAGGGAAAAAGAAAAGAGATTGATTGAAGAACACGACATTGCAATATATGTTATGGGTAACTTTGAAAGCTGTATAAAGGATAAAACCCATTTATTCAACGTTGATATTCCAATAGTTGTTACTGGCGGACCAGAAAAATTAGATATTCCATACGTATATGTTGGAAACTTAGGTAGGAGAGCTCATAGGTTAAGGCATGGAGATGAAATAAGAGCATTAAGAAAAATGATAGATGAAGTTACAAGGTTGATCAATGAAAGAAGGACAGAACTATCTTACGACCCCCCAATAGTTCCTCCAGTTGTTGTAAAGGATGAAATAGAAAAACGTGTAGATGAAATCTATGGAATATTTGCCCCGATGCCTATTGTAACCCAGTTGGATGGATTAAGGATTAAATTAGACTACGATACCTACAAGGAAAAAATAGAGAATGTTAAAGTTGGTAGATATATTTTAAAGGACATAGCATACATAACAAGATCTGAAATGAAAAATTATATTTTAGTTAAGATAAAGCCAACATCCGAAGTTAAATATTAGTTTGGAGGAGAAAAAATGAATATCGAAACATTGGAAAATGAAAACATTGAAATTGTTGAATTACCTTTACCGCCTGGAATCCCACAATCAATCATTGCTAGATTACTTGACATTTGTAATATTGAATACGAAGTTAAAAAGGACGAAATTCTGGATAAAGAATATCCCATACTATATGGAAGTCCGGAAAATATTGAAAATGCAAAGAAATTTATTATTTTATTCACCGAAACCAGATTGGCATTAAGGGATATTGCAAGACTTGCTAGAAGATTCAAAACAACGGCTAATCTATACACCGAAGATGATGAACTTAAGTATGTACTCGGAATTGTTGCAAACGATGTAACAAATAAGGATAAAATTGAAATTTTAGACAGCAAACCAGAGGGAGAATTCGAAACTATAAAGATTTGTGATAAAGATTTGCATGTCCATATAATTGATTAATATATTTCCATAACAAACTCATAAGGGGTTATTGAGATGAAGGAAATAGAAAGCTGGCATAATGAAGCAGTTGGTAAGAAAGTAGTAGACGCACTGAAAAAGAACCTTTTTGACGCAGTATATTTTCCAACTGCTGAAGAAGCCGTTGAATACATTTTAAATTATGTAAATAAAGGAGATAAGGTAGGTTTTGGGGGCTCCATGACTGTAAAATCCATGAATATCCAAGATAAAGTTAAAGAAAAAGGAGCTGTAGTTTTAGATCATGGCGATCCTAACTTATCCCCTGAAGAAAAACTTGAAGTTATGAGAGCTCAGCTCACCTGTGATTTATTCCTATGTAGTAGCAACGCGATAACTTTAAATGGTGAGCTCGTAAACGTTGATGGAGTAGGTAACAGAGTTGCAGCCCTGTCATTTGGACCTAAAAAAGTAATAATCGTAGCAGGAACTAACAAAATTTGCAAGGATGAAGATGCAGCATTTGAAAGAATAAAGATGATAGCAGCACCTAAAAACACAAAAAGATTGAACTTATCTAACCCATGTATTAAAACAGGTTTTTGTGTAGATTGCAATAGCGAAACAAGAATTTGTAGAATCTACACAGTTATAAAAAAGAAACCTATGCTTTCAGACATCACAGTTGTTATAGTTGGGGAAGAGCTCGGACTCTAACATGTGAAAAATAAAAAAATAGGTTAAGTTTATTAAGTTTATTATAAAACTCCCATTTTAGCCAGCAAGGCACACAACTGTATCCTTTCGTTTGCACCTTCTACTATTCTAAAATCACATTCTCCAACAGCTTCGACTAAATGAACTTTTTTCTTTTCTTCAATATCTAAATTAGGAACTTCCCTAAATATCTGTAGGAGTATATCCTCCCCACTCATACCCCATTCAATCATGAGCTTGTATAGTTGATCTCTAGCCTCATTGAATTTCCCATCTAAAGCTAATTCAATCATTTTTTTAATTTCTTCTGGTCTAGCCCTTGAAGAAACTTTATAAACAATCTCATCGGTTATAACATTTGAAACCGCCGCTGCAGTTTGTAGTACGTTAATGGCTTTTCTCATGTCCCCCTCTGATACATAGATTACAGCCTCAACACCACTATCCTCTAAGACTAAACCTTCTTTTTCAGCTATCTCCTTTAATTTTTTTACAATGTCTTCCATTTTCAATGGTGAAAATCTAAATATGGCACATCTTGACTGTATAGGAGGAATAATCTTGCTTGAATAGTTGCACGAGAGTATAAATCGGCAGATATCTAAATACTTCTCCATGGTTCTCCTAAGGGCATTTTGAGCATCGCTTGTTAAAGCATCGCTTTCATCTAAGAATATTATTTTAAATGGAGCATCCCCAATTGGCTTTGTTCTTGCAAAATCTTTAACTTTAGTTCTAATTACATCAATACCTCTTTCATCACTGGCATTCAGCTCTAAGAAGTTGTCTCTCCAATGTTCACCAAACAAATCCCTAGCTAAACATAGAGCTGATGTGGTCTTTCCAGTTCCAGGGGAACCGCTAAACAACATGTTTGGCATGGATTTATTTTTTACATAACTTTTAAGTCTATTTGTTATTTCATCGTGTCCAGCAACTTCATCCAAGGTTTTTGGTCGGTATTTTTCTACCCAAGGTTTTTCCATAGTTACCCTCTTATTTTATTGTTAAATTCGTTATAATGCATAAAAAATAAATATTTAGATATTAAATGTATTTATGGATGAGTTTATTATACTTACGCTTTAAAAAAAATCATTCTTCAAAGTTTATATACTTCAGTATCTCTCCAAATCTAGATTTTACAATATTTCTTTTTCCTAAAACCTTTGCATGAGCATCCAATTCAATGATTCCATAATCATATAGCTCTTTTATTGGATGATAGAGTCTAGGACCATCACTTATTCCAATGGTTACAATATTTTCATTTATTTCTTTCAATTCCTCAATAGGTAGAGCATGGGGAACCCCTGAAACTACAACTAAATCAGGTTTAATTTCTTTTAATATCTCTACTGCTTTTTTTCCAGTAATTGGATATTCGTCTAAACCGCCGGTTATATAATCGATATTAATATTATTCTTCGAATATTCTCCAAAAATATTCTTTGCATCATTTTTAACCTTCTCAAAGCCCACATTTTCATCTAAATTGGCTATATTTACACAGTCAAATATCCTGTTAATTTCAATCAAAGGATGGGCAAATAAATAGGCAGTTTCCTTTTTTGCATTTAATACACAGGCCACTTTAATATCTTCCCCATTTTTAGCCCTTTCTTTTAGTTCCCTTAAGAGCTCTATAACTTCGTCAACGTCATCTTCATAGGTGGGCTTTAAATATTTACTCTTAGCCATCCCCCTATTTTTCTCAACTTCTGTAGCTTTTATAAGCATGTCTTTCTGCCTTTCAAATTCTTCTTTGCTTATTAGCCCTAACTCCAAACAGCTTTTCATGGTTCTTATGGCCCCAACGGTATTATCCATTAATCCGCTGTGGATTTCAACTGGAACTATGATGTCTTCGTACTCGTCCAATATACTATATAGGTCTTCACCAATTATCATACTTGCACAGGTCCCAACAACGCCGATAATGTATTTTCCATCTTTTGGTTTGTTGGATTTTAAATATTCAACTACATCATCTAAAACACTTCTCAATTTTTCCATTGCTCCAAAAATAAAGTCATTTTCTCCCATCGCAGTTGTAAAAATTCTTACACCGTCTAACTCTAAAAGTCTAGCTGTTCTAAAACAACATCCGCTTGGTCCGTGTAGTACTATGGCATCAGCCCCAATATCTCTCAATTGATACATTGCTGCAGCTATAGGAGATGGTCTTGGATGTAATATCATAACTATCACTTTTTTTAAGATGTTACAAGTTATTGGTATAAAAACATAATATATAAAACTATAAAAACCCCATGTGATATAATAGAAATATAATAAACTACGATATTTCACACTGGGAGGAATAGAAGTTGACCGGATTAAGAAGAATAGTTCTTGATGTTTTAAAAACTCATGAACCTAAATTAAACGATTTAGCCCTCAAACTATGTGGATTAAAAGAAGTAGATGGTGTAAACATTACTGTTTATGAGATAGATAAATCCACGGAAAATATTAAAATAACAATTGAAGGAACAAATTTGCAATACGAGCCTATCAAAGAAATCATTGAATCCATGAATGGAGTTATACACAGTATTGATGAGGTCGCAGCTGGAAAAAGAATTATCGAAGAAGTAAAAACGCCACAAGATAGGCATTAACTTTTTCCTACCATAGCAAAGGAACTATAAAATCATATGGTTTGTTCAATTGAACAAACATACAAATATAGTTTTATTTTATTTTGATTTAACATAAAAACGGCTATCTATTATTTTTGCTATATATTCAAACTACTAAATATAGCCGTTTGAAACTGTTTAAAAATTCGTAGACAAATATGGGCATTTATAGTTAAACAATAAAGAAATTTTTATATATCTGATAAAAGATGAGATTATTAAAAACAAACAAACAATGCTATGTCGAATAAAACAAAATCGAAAAATAACCAAGAATTGACTTACCAAGTCGTTCTATCTTACAAAGTTAGTCATAACTATCCACTTAAAACTTTTTTAACTGAATGTAAAGACAAGTTAAACATAAGCATCGACATAATTTGGAATAACATCGAATACACTAAAAAAGGTTATCCAAAACTCCCGAAATCAAACGAATTCAAAAGAAATTTAAGAAACAAACTCTTAGAAAATTGGAATTATGCCTCTCATTATATCGATGGGGTTATAAAAACCGCTTATTCAGTCTTAGAAAGTTGGTTATCTAACTATAAAAGAGGTTATAGAACTAAAACAAAACCGAAAGTAGAGCGGCTATTCGTTAGGGTTAAGACAACTCTAATAAAATACGATAAGGAAAAAGGAGAGATAAGGATAACCATAAAACCGAGAAAAGAATATTTAGTTTTAAACATTAAAAACGAATGGTTTTTCGATAAAGTTAAAGATTTATCAATAGGAGAAATTATTTTAAAAGAAAATGAGGCATTTTTAACGTTCAAAGATAATCTAAACTATTCAGATAAAGAAATAGTTGTTGGGGTGGATAGCAATCTAAAATCTCTCGATTTGTTCCATCCGATAGAAGGCTGGATAAGAGTTGATTTAACCGAATTACATCGACTTAAAGAAGTTTATGATAAAAAAATCGACTTTCTTAAATCATTGCTTAAAAAATGCCCTTTAAGAGTTATGAGAAAGATAGAAAGGTTATTCGAAAGGAGAAGGAACAGAGTTAAAGATTTTTTACACAAACTCACAATCCAATTATCTCGATTATTTCATAACGCGATTTTTGTTTTTGAGGATTTGAATAAGAGGAAGATGTATAAAAATAAATACTTCAATAGAAGAATAGACAGGACAAATTGGAACAGCATAATACAAAAAATCAGCTATAAAACGATTGTTATCTTAGTTAATCCTGCCTACACTTCGACAACCTGTCCTATATGCAGGAGTAAAATGGAGTCCCAAGAGGGGCAGGTTGTTTGCTGTAATTGTTCAGACTCTTTTAACCGTCAGTTAGTTGGCTGTTTAAATATTTTTAAAAGAGGTTTAGGAAAAATTAAAGAGTTGATGGGTGGCTCAGGGGTTACCACGACAGGGACAGAGGTTTCCTTTAGAAAACTGATGACGTCCAATCCAAACGTGGTCTATTGTGTAGATTATAACGGAAAATACTTAATAAGAGTTGGTTAAATGTCTATAATTGTCTATATTTGACCATGTTTGGAGAACCCCGTTTAACGAAGATAGTTATTAAATCCAAAATTTTAAGCGTTTCATATAAATTGTAAAATCACTATACTCATGATTTTAAGAGGAATACAATGATAGACAAAACTGTTGATATCAACCATATTTTTGAAGAGGACGAAATAAAACTACTAAAGGACATGGGCTGGAATAGGTCAATAGCTGTTCAATATCACAATGAGTACGATAAGGAAAAATTTGATAAAGCCAAAGAATATGGGGAGAAACACGGTTTAGAGATATATTGTGGAATTAAAATAAAGACCGATTCCTCAAAAGATTTAACAAAAGCCATTAAACGTTTTAGAAATAAAGCAGATGTTCTTTTAGTCGAAGGAGGGATCGTAAAAATCAATAGAAAAGCCCTTGAATCCCATGAAGTAGATATTTTATCAACCCCTGAATTAAATAGAAATGATAACGGTATTGACCACATACTTGCAAGGTTGGGAAGCACCCACAGGGTAGCAATTGAACTAAATTTAAACAGTTTGTTGGAAAAAAAGTACTATGAACGAGCGAGGTTGTTGTGGTCATTTAGGAGAAACATATTTCTTGCAAGAAAATACGATACCCCAGTTGTGATTTCAAGCGGTGCAAAGGACATTTACGGTATAAAATCCCCAAACGACCTAAGGAGTTTTTTAAACACCCTTATAGATCCTATTTACTCAAAAAAGATAATGGAAACCACAAATAAGATTTTAGATTATAGGATTTACCTAAAAAAGAACAATGTGGTAAGGTATGGTATAGAAATTGTAAAGGAAGAATAAAACAAAATATAATAAAATATAGCATCATAATAGTACTTACAAAACCTTATCCAAATCTATTTTATCCCCTAGTTTTGGAGTAAATGTAATGTAACCATTTTCAACCGCCCAGTCATTAAATAGTGAAATACTTTCTTCTTCTCCATGTTGTACTATAAGAGCTCCAGGATCTGCTTTTTTTACAATCTTTCTAAGTTCATTCATATCCCCATGGGCTGAAAATTCATACAAACTTACCTCAAACTTTGGTTTAACACTGAGCTCCCCAAGAGAAAGTTCTCCAGTTTCAATCAACCTTCTTCCTACAGTATCTTCAACTTGATAGCCTGTTAGAATAAGTGAGCTCTTGGTATCATTCCAGAAATTCCACATATATGTCACTACAGGTCCACCTTCAAGCATTCCTGCAGTGGTAACCACAATACCGCCATTTTCCTTTAAATCTTTAATTACATGCTGCCTATCTTTGTTATCGACTTCATAAACATTGAGAAATACTTTTTTAAGATCTTCAGGATTTTTAAGGTATTCAGGATATCTCAACATTATTTCAGTTATCTTTTTTGCAAGTCCGTCAAAATAAATCGGGATATCTAACCCCAAATTATTTAAAACCAAAAGTATTTCCTGACTCCTATCAACTGCAAAAACAGGTATTATTGCAACTCCCTTTCTTTCTACAGTTTCCTTCACCTTTTCTAAAAATTCTTTTTCTATTTTTCCCCTATCGGGATGAACTTCACCACCATATGTTGATTCAACTATTAACACATCTATACTCTCTTTACAGTAACTCAGATCCGCCCCTTTTACGAGCTCAGTATCTAAAACCTTTGTGTCCCCGGTATAAACCAACTTTTTATTTCCATAATCGAGTAATATGGAGGCACTTCCTGGAATATGGCCTGCATTGAAAAATTCAAAATCAAAATCTTTAAAATGTTTTGTTTTATTGTACTTCGCTTTTCTATGGAGTTTTATAGTTTTATGTACGTCCCCTCTATCGTAGAGCTCTTCTAAATTTTCAGCCAAAGCTATTTTTAAAGAATCCTTTAGGAGCTCTTTTGTTAGTGCCTTTGTCATGTGTGTTGAAAATATAGCAGGATTAACTCCAGAATGGACCAGTACAGGTAGAGAACCAGTATGATCCAGATGAGCATGAGATATAAAAATACAGTCTGGGTTTGCATCCTTCAAAATTGGATATTCAGGGCCTTCTGGTGATAATTTAATCCCGCAGTCAAATAATACACTACTTTGATCAGTTTTAACCTCTATACAACTTCTCCCTACTTCCATTGCTCCTCCCCTAAAAAAGATCTCCATAAAAACCCTCCCTTCTAATTCCAAATTACAATATTAATTTCAAATTTTGGTCATTAGGAATAGTAAATTACCCCTTAAGTTAATTTTTGTATTAATTTACTATTCATAACTTTATTATATATGATTTTAATAATATATACTTAATTAGTGGAAAAGCTGAATATATTAAATTAAAGTTCTGTAATAACTCCATGAGGGGAGAAACTATGATTGATTCACACATTCATGCAGATACTAGGCCCTACGAAGATTTTGAACTAATGGCAACGTGTATGGAAGGAGCTGTAACCCTTGCACACGATCCTTTAAAAATGAGATCCATGGACGTGCTCCTTTCTCATTTCGATAGAATTTTAGAAAATGAAGTTGAAAAAGCTGCTAAAAACGGTTTAAAATTATATGTATGTATAGGAGTACATCCAAGAGCCATTCCACCAAATTTAGATTTTGAAGTTGTTAAGGAATACTTAAAAAAAGATCACGTTGTAGGGGTTGGTGAAATAGGACTTGAAAAGTGCACTAAAGAAGAAATAGATGTGTTTACAGAACAGATTTTAATTGCAAAAGAGCTTAAAATGCCTGTAGTTGTCCATACCCCTAGAAGAAATAAAGAAGCAGTTACAAAGGAAATTCTAGAAATATTGGATTCTTTAGACTTGGATAAAGGAGCTCAGCAAAAAATAGTAATTGAACACTGTACAAAAGAAACAGTCAAATTCGTTTTTGACACTGAAATGTTTATGGGACTCACGGTTCAACCAAGTAAATTAACTCCAATGGATGCAGTTGACATAGTGAAAGAATATGGTGGAGAAAGGTTTATGCTAAATAGTGATAGTTCTTCTGCCCCGTCAGATATTCTAAGTGTACCTAAAACAGTTGTTAAAATGAAATCCGCTGGAATAGATGAAACAATAGTTAAAACAGTCTCTCATGACAATGCAATGAAGTTTTTTGGATTAAGATGATCTACAAACAGCAAATGCTCTCTTTTTTATAAATATCCAAAATTAACTACTATAATGTATACTATATAAAGCGCGACCATTACCGCAGCAGCTTCCATAATTATTGCTATTGCGGCACTTCCCTTCTTTGATTTTAACTTACCCTTTATTTTGTTTATGGCTTTTTCCATTTAATCACCATAACAAATTATTCAAATTTCTTTAGATATTCTCCCATAAACTCTGATAAATCCCATGGATGTCGAGATGAAACTAGATTATCATCTACTACAACACCTTTATCCACAAATATACCTCCAGCAGCTATTAAATCATCCTTAACACCATACCAACATACTGCTTTTTTTCCCTTAATTTCACCTGCAGATATTAGTACCTGTATTCCCTGACATATTGAAGCTACTGGTTTTTTATCATCCATAAAATTTTTTGTTATATTTACTGCATTTATATCTAAACGAACCGTTTCTGGTCCTATGCCTCCAGGTAACACTAACCCATCATAGTCATCAGGATTTACTTCGCTAAATTTTAAATCCACTATAACTTTATATCCTTTCTTACCTTCAATTTTACGTTTATTTGAAGCTATTTGGACATTATATCCCTCTTCCATAAGCCTAAAATATGGATAAAAAAGCTCCAGATCTTCAAAACCGTCTGCAGACAGAATTAAAATATTCATACTACCCCCTCAACATAGTAAGTTATATTAGGGTATTAAACATTTTTGAATTACCCATACGTTTTGTTTATGGCCTACATTGCATAAATACCTGTTTATTTTTTCATCACCTTTCCATGGATTGATATTCACCATTAGTAATTAATAATTCATATAATTTTACCAATTATTAATTAGTTTTTTCAAAAAAGATAAATATAACCTAAATCCTAATTTATAGTAGTTTGCGTTAAATATTGAAAAATACACCAATAAATTTAAGAAAGATGGATTATTTTAAAATTTGAGGCGTAAACATTCTACAATCATTTAATTTCGGAACATATAATAAATTTTAATAAATTTACAAACAACTATAATAGGGGGGAGTATGTGGAAGAAATTTATAATCATTATAGGTCTAATTTTTATAGTGTTGTTATTCAGCGGATGTATTGGAAATACTCCAGAAGAAGCCATCAATTCTAAAATATCTGAAAAAACATTTATTTCTGAAACTTTGGGAGATTGGAAGGCCGATGGAGTTATTGGAAAAGATGAATATTCTCACAAAATCTCATTGAATGGTGGAAAATTCATAGCTTACTGGGGAAATGACGATGAGTATATCTACATGGGGTTAAGGGGACAATCTATCGGATGGGTTGCTATAGGGTTTGAACCAACTAACGCAATGAAGGATGCAGACATGGTTTTTGGCTGGGTTAAAGATGGGCACGTGGTTGTTTTAGATCTCTATTCAACAGGGACCTTTGGACCTCATCCTCTAGATGAAAGTCTTGGAGGAACTAATGATATACTCGAATATGGGGGCATAGAAGAAAACGGTTATACAACACTAGAATTCAAACGTAAATTAGATACCAAGGACAAATATGACAAAGCATTTGTAAGAGGTCAAAAAATAAGATTCATCTGGGCTATGGCAGATAGCGATGATCTAAATGTTAAACACAATATTGCAAAAGGAAATGGCGAATTAACATTAGACTAATTGCTTATTTTTTATTGGTGGTGGTCCTTATTGTACAGATATATCAAATTCACGCCGTCCTACAAATTTTAGCCCTTTTTTCATTAATCTTAGGTGCTTACTATGCAAAAAAACATAACTTAAAAATACATCATCGTTTTATTTATTTAGCTTTAACTTTAATGACTATAGCAATTGGAATAATGCTTTATTGGGCTAGGGGCATCCCTTCATTTCATGGCAAATTAGGAATATTAATTTACATCTACATATTGGGAACGGCGTTTAGCGGTAGGCTTTTTTTAAAGGGAAAAATAAAGAGAAGTACTCATAAAGCATTGGCTATAAGTTCAATCTTTTTGTTTACCATGCAAATACTCTTTGGGATATATACCTATGTTCTCTAACTAAATATATTGGTGTCTGACAAAAAGAAGCCATAAAAACGCGTAATTTAAGTACAATCAAAAATGAAAAAATAATGGTTGAATCTCTATCCGATGTTAAGTAGGCACGTCAAATTTAAAATCTACTTATTTTTTTAAGCATCATTCCTTCGACTCTTACTGGATATGACCTTCTAGCCAATTTAACCGCAGAATCTAATCTCTCTTCTGAACTTGAATATATGGTATATAGAACATCCCCTTTCTGGATCTTACCGCCCATTTTTGCATTTAAACGAACTCCTGCTTTTTTATCCCTTGGAGCTCCTGCTTCTTTAGCAACATCTGTTATCAATTTATTGGATATATTAGTAACATAACCACTTTTTGGAGATAATATCTCTGCCTTATACTCTCCAATTTCAATTTCTTCAGGTTTTTTAGGTTCTCCACCTTGTTCGGTAATTATTTCATTAAATTTCTCTAAGGCTTTTCCAGTACATAGTATGTCCCAAGCTACATCGGATCCTTTTCCAGGTGACGCAACGCCACCTAATTCCAATATAACACCTGCCAAAGATACTGCCTTTTCAATTAAACTTTTAGGTGCATTTTTACAGTCATGAAGTGCTTCCAGAGCTTCTTTAGCTTCTAAAGCAGGTCCTATGGCCCTACCTATAGGCTGTCCCCCGTAGGTCAATACACATTCAACACGTAGGTTAAGCATATCTCCCAATTCGATGAATTTTCTAGCCAATTGGGCCCCTTCCTGTTCGTTTTTAATTTTTACCTCATTTCCAATTGGTATGTCTATTACCGTATATTTTACACCGGTGGCAATCTTCTTGGCCATTACACTTGACAAGAGTTGAGGTTGCGGATCTATAGAAAGTGGTCTTTCAACGTTTATTATGATGTCGTCTGCTGGAGCAAGGTTTACCGCACCTCCCCAAACCAAACATCCATTTGTAGTTTTTACAACACGTTTTATCTCATCATAAGATAAACTAACGTTTGTCAAAACTTCAACCACATCTGCAGTACCAGCTGCCGAAGTTATGGCCCTTGAAGAAGTTTTGGGAATTTTAATACCTGCTGCAGCCACAATAGGGATCGTTAAAAGTGCATACTTGTTACCTGGAACTCCCCCGATACTATGGACATCTGCAACAATTCCATCTTCCCATTCAATCATATCTCCTGTTTCAGCCATTCTTTTGGTCATCTCTACAACTTCATCCATTCCCATTCCGTTAATAAAAGTAGATGAGACAAAAGCTGCAATTTCAATATTTGAAAGCTTTCTTGAAACTATTTCATCAACTATTGTACGTATCTCATGAGGTTTTAAAGTCTGCCCTTCCATCTTTTTCTTAATATAATTTACTGAAACTGGTTTTTGGGCATGTCTTATTTTTATTTCTTCGCCTTCCTTAATAGGAATACTTTTAAGAATCTCGCTTAGAATACCAACTTCTCCTTTATTTACCATTTCTTTTGTTGAATAAAGTGTGCCTATAAAAGAACCTTCTGAGGTTTCCACTAAAACCCTATCTTGAGGGTAGTATGGAGTGCCCTTTAAATCCTCTTCATTTATGATAACGGCATTTGCACCTAAATCCAAGTCCACATATTTAGTCTTTAAAAATAGCATCAGCTCCCTCCCTAGTTAATATACATACAAACTTTAAAATTTGAGGTATAAATAATTGATGATATAATATTCTAAAAATTTATGATAATTTTACAAATGAATACATTACAATATCTTAAATTTGATTTAAGTGATAATTACATTATTATGTTTGAATTGAACATGATATATTATTTTACTTAATCTTAGAGTAGATATATTTGAAAAATAGTTAAAAATAATGGAAATAAGTAGATAAATATTACAAACTGTGTTAGCAAATCTTACTTCCAACAGGAACATCTTTGTCAGGTGTTAAAAGAGCTACAACATCATCTCCGGCTGCTAAAACCATGCCTTGGGATTCAACACCGCAGAGTTTTGCAGGTTTTAAGTTACATACTAAAACAATTTTTTTTCCAACGAGCTCCTCAGGTTCATAGTGTCCTTTTATACCTGCAACAACCTGTCTTTTTTCATCGCCAATATCTACAATCAATTTTAACAATTTTTTTGATTTTGGGATGTCCTCTGCCTCTAAAATTTGAGCTACTCTTAAGTCCAAGTTATCAAAGTAATCTATGCCAATTAATTCCATTTTTTCACCATTAGACTTTTTTGTTTTGTTTTTACCTTTATTTTTTCCATCTGTTTTTGGCTCCTTCGATGCCATCAATTTTTCTTTCATCTTTTTGATGTCTTCGTCTTCGACTTTTTTAAATATAACCTTTGGTTTTTTTAACTTTTTCCCTCTCAATTCTAAGTCAACTTCTTCGCCCATTAAATCCAAAATTTCCAAGGTCTTTTTAGGCATGAATGGATACAACAGGTATAGTATGTATTTGACTACGGTACAACAGGTGTATAGAACTTCTTTTAATCTTGTTTCGTCTTTAATTGTCCAAGGTTCCATACTCTGGAAATATGTGTTTCCTTCCTTTGCAAGATGGATTATATTCATTAATGCATCTTTGAAGTTGTAGCTCCTTATGTTCTTATCTACATTAGTTAGTGTTTCTTCACATTTCATTAAAAGTGCTTTATCTTCTTCTTTTAGGCTCTCCTTATCTGCAATTGGAACTTCTTTGAATTTTCTCTGAGTAAATACCAAAGTTCTGTGGATGAAGTTTCCAATAATATCGATGAGCTCGGTGTTTATTCTCTTCTGGAATTCGTCCCATGAAAAATCGCTGTCCCTATTTAATGGAGCATTTATCATCAAGAAGTATCTTAAATAATCTGATTCAAAGTTTTCAACAAAGTCCTTGACCCAGACTACCCATTTTTTACTTGTACTCATTTTTCTTCCTTCCAATGTCAGGTAGCCCCCACTGATTACAGAAGACGGTAGGTTATAGTCACCGTTGGCAAGTATCATACCTGGCCAAAATACGGAGTGGTGAACGGTTATATCCTTTCCAATAAAGTGATATATTTTTACATCTTCTTCATTTTCTTTACCAACTGGATTCGAAAATCTTTGATTTTCGTAACCTACTGGATTCGAAAACCGAAGGTTTTCGTAATTTTTTAACCAATATTCTTTCCAAACGTCCCCTAACTGTTTTGTAAATGAAATATAACCTATAGGGGCTTCCAACCAAACATACATGACTTGGTTTGGATTCTCAGGTATTGGAACTCCCCATTTTATATCCCTTGAAATATCCCAGTCGTGGAGCTCTTCAATCCATCTTAAAGCCAAATTCTTTACATGTTCCGGCATCTCTTCTGAGCTCTTAATGTACTCCTCTAAATCACTATTCAAGGCACTTAATTTAAAGAAATAATGTGTTGTCTTTCTGATTTCTGGTTTGGCATTACAGTGAACACAGTATGGGTCTATTAACTCTGTAGGTTCGAGGTGTCTTCCACAGACTTCACAGTGGTCTCCTCTAGCTTCTCCATCGCAGAACGGACAGGTACCTTCGACATACCTATCTGCTAAAAATCTGTCACATTTTGGACAGTAAAATTGCTCAATTTCCTTTTCGTATATGTATCCGTTCTCCCTTAATTTTTTATAGAATTCTTGGGCAGTTTTGATATGTATATCACTGTGGGTTCTTCCAAAGGAATCAAAAACCACATTTAAACTATCCAAATCATGTTTTATCTCATTGTGGTACTTTTCAACAATATCTTCCGGAGTAACCCCTTCTTTTTCTGCAGTTAATGTAATAGGAACCCCGTGGTTATCTGTTCCACCAACATGTATGACATCTTCCCCTTTTAATTTCAAATATCTCGTCATAATATCCGCTGGGATATAGGTACTCCTAGCATGTCCAAGATGCAAAGGACCGTTTGTATATGCAAGGGCAGTTGTAATAAGATACTTCATTATTTCCCTCCGTGACATTCGTATTATAGTATTTTAGTTGTGATTGATTAGCTTAACTATTAGCATTTTTAAATATATATTATTGTTTAAAACTAAAATGAATTTAATTTAAAAATATGAGATTGATTTACCAGAGCTCTCGGAACAACTACACTTAAAAAAAATTTTAGCCAAATCATATTTCTTATGTTACTAAGAAGGTGGTATATATAGTACTTCCACAATAATATATATTAAATTTAAATTAAATTAGATAATATTTTTCAAAACTAACATAGTTAGTTTTGTTAACTTTGTGGAAGCACCATACATTAAAATCAATAATATTGTATGGCATTACCAAAGCTATTTCAAAACTGAAGTACAATAATGTATTTTGAAATGGCAATAGACAGCTTCAGGTGATTATAGATGGCAAAAGTTTTAATAAATGGATATGGTTCAATAGGGAAAAGAGTAGCTGATGCAGTATCCAAGCAAGACGATATGGAAGTTATAGGAGTTACAAAAACTAAACCTGATTTTGAAGCTAGATTGGCAGTTGAAAAAGGATATAAATTATTTGCAGCAATTCCTGAAAGAAAACATTTATTTGAAGAAGCAGGAATTGAAATTGAAGGTACCATTGATGATATAATTGAAGATGCAGATATTGTAGTTGATGGAGCACCAAAAAAGATAGGAACAGATAACTTAGAAAAGATCTACAAAAAATACGGCGTTAAGGCAATATTACAAGGTGGAGAAAAAGCTCACGTAGTTGAAGATTCATTTAACTCACTTTGGAGCTACGATAGATGTTATGGAAAAGACTATATTAGGGTAGTTTCATGCAACACAACAGGATTGTGTAGGACATTTTATGCCATCAACTCTGTTACCGATATATTAAAAGCTAGAGTAGTTTTAGTAAGGAGAGCAGCTGACCCGAACGATGCAAAAACAGGTCCAGTAAATGCAATTGTTCCGAATCCTGCAACCGTGCCTTCTCACCACGGACCTGATGTAGTATCCGTTGTTCCACAGTTTGAAGGTAAAATAATGTCTTCAGCAGTTATAGTTCCAACAACCTTAATGCACATGCACTCTTTAATGGTTGAAACTACAGGAGTTACAAAAGATGATGTTTTAGATGCAATTGAAAAAACCCCAAGGATAATTACTGTAAAAGCTTCAGAAGGTTTGGACTCAACCGCGACAATTATAGAATATGCAAGAGATTTAGGAAGACCAAGATACGATTTAAATGAAATCGCAATCTGGGAAGAAAGCGTAAACGTAGTAGATAATGAAATATTCTTAATGCAAGCAATACACCAAGAAAGTGATGTAATCCCAGAAAACATTGACTGTATAAGGGCAATGCTCCAAATGGAAGACGACAATATGAAATCCATTGAAAAAACAAATAAAGCTATGGGTCTTTTAAAATAAATACAAATGTTTTATTTTTTTAGAACATTATGATTATTTAAATTTTGAAAAAATTAAGGCATTTACTCTTTAAAATACTTTTTTAGCTCAATTTTAGTAGTTTGACAGTCAAATATGGCATAATTATATTTACTAAGTTAATAAGACATTACTTGCTTGGATTTTAATAATTTTTCGATTTCGTCAAGATCATACGTGCGTGAAACTATGAAATACATTAGGGGCCGCTCTTACAAAGAGCTAATTGAAAAGATTAGAGAGCTCGGTACAGATGTGGAAGAAATATACTTAAATAAAGAGCTGTCAAAAAACTTAATTATTGAAATATTAGAAAATTGTGAAGTTAAAACCATTTATCTTCCCGAATCCCGATACAAGAGAACTAACAAAAAAATCCTAGACGCATTAAAAGAAATAGGTGTGGAAGTTAAGTGTATAAAGGGAAAATGTGGAAGACCAACAAATAAAAAAGAAATTATAGCCAAATACTTGGACAAAAGTCCTGAAGAAATCTCCAAAATAACAGGCATCAATCTCAAAACTGTAGAATACCATTACTATAAACTTAAATCTAGAAAATCATAGATTAAACAAACACTTCGTGTTTGTAGCCCACAATTGAAATTGTGGCTTTCTTATTATTCACTTCGTTCATAATCGCAAAACAGGTTTTTGATTTTTAGTAACTTTTAAAACAAAATATTTATATAAATATAACAAATATTTTAGTGTTGGATTATACTTTGTTTTTTGGCTATTTTGGTTTTAGCTTTTTTATCGAATTCTCTTTTTAGAAAAGGTCGATTTAAATATAATAATGTATAAATGTTCGGGGGTGCCAAAATGAGTAAAAATCATGACTTGGAATTTACATTGAATGAACTGTGGAATGCAAATAGAGAATTTTATGAAATTTTGAAGACAAGCGATAGCATAGACTCTGCAAGAAAAAGAATTTATGAATATTTGGCCAGTTTAGAAAATAAAATTTATTTTGAAGAAATAGATCTTCATCCATTAGAGATAATTAACATGAAATCATGTATAAAAGTCTTTAAAAATATCATGGCCCCAAAAAACGAAAAATTAAGCAAATTCAGTGCTTTAGAAACACTGTGGAATCTTGCAAATGGAAACATAGACGAACTAGAAACAAATATTAGCATTGGATTTCTGGAGGAATTTAAACACTTGTTAAAAGGCATAATTGGCAATTCAGGAATATATAACAGTAAAGAAGTTCCAGAATTTTTAAAACTAAAAGGCAGGGAAGCTGCAATAGAAAGGTCAAAAGAGCTTGATAGAATTTATGAATACGCCAATAGATTCATGAAAAAATATCCTTCAGGATTGTTAGAAGAGGTTAAATCAAAAAGAGAAGAAAATAAAAGAAGAATTTTGGATTATTTTGGAGGGAATGAGGAAGACTGGGAAAACTGGAAATGGCACCTTAAAAATATCGTAAAAGATAGACAAACTTTGGAAAATCTTATTGAACTTACTGAAGAAGAAAAAAGAGCCATAGAGTTAGCTGTAGAAAATTCAATCCCATTTGGAATTACCCCATACTACATTTCTTTGATGGACAAAGATCCTAGTAGAAAATATGATCACGCAGTTAGAGCTCAGGTAATCCCTCCGTTAGACTACGTTGAAAAAGTAATTGAAGGTAGGGAAAATAATAAGAATATGGATTTCATGGGTGAAAACGATACTTCGCCAATTAGTCTTGTTACAAGAAGATATCCTATGATAGCAATATTGAAACCATATAACACCTGTGCCCAAATTTGTGTTTACTGTCAGAGAAACTGGCAAATAAAAAATGTACTTGCAGAAGATGCCATTGCTCCGAAAAGTGCAATTGAAAATGCAGTTGAATGGTTTAAAAATCATGAATCAATGAAAGAAGTATTAATAACTGGAGGAGATCCTGTCGTTTTAAATGATGATTTTTTAGATAAGCTTTTATCAGAATTTTCAGGAATTAATCATATTGAAAGGATTAGAATAGGTACAAGGATGCCCGTGGTATTACCTCAAAGAATCACAGATGATTTTGCAGACATGCTTGAAAATCATCATGAGCCTGGAAAAAGAGAAGTTGCAATATCAACACATGTAGAACATGTTTACGAGGTTACAGACGACCTTAAAGACGCCGTTCAAAAAATTAGAAAAAGAGGAATTTGTGTTTATAATCAGCAAGTATTTACTGTCGAAAATAGTAGAAAATTTGAAACTTCTGCATTAAGAGTGGCCCTAAGATTAATTGGTGTGGTACCATACTATACATTCAATACAAAAGGGAAAGAAGAAACTGCAAAATATAGAGTTCCTATTGCAAGATTAATGCAAGAAAATAAAGAGGAATCAAGGCTATTGCCAGGATACAATAGAACCGATAGTCCAGTATTTAATGTTCCAAAGTTAGGTAAGAACAACCTCATATCCTGGCAGGATCATGAATTAATATCGATACTACCTGATGGAAGTAGGGTTTATGAATTCCATCCATGGGAGAAAAATATGACCCTTACAAACACTTACATCTATAAAGACGTCCCTATCTATGATTATCTCATGGAATTAAAAAGGAGAGGCGAAGATATAAATGAATACAATACCATCTGGTATTATTTCTAACATTCTTATCCGTGTTTGTAGCTTAAAATTGTACATCACCATATATTTGCTCAAAGGTGAGATTCTTGGTAGTCTGTGTTAAGGTACCTGTTGAAAATGGGGAAAAAACTAGGAAAGTTCTTCTGGAAAATAACATACTTGATAAAAGCTACAGAATAAAAAAGGAAGGGAATTATTTGTATATACCCCTAAATTCAGCAGGTTTAAAATTACGAAAATCAGAGATTTTCGAATCCAGTAGGTTACGAAAACCTTCGGTTTTCGAATCCAGTTGGGATTCTGGAATAGACGATTTAGGACTTGAGATAGTTGAATTAAATGAAGATGAGCTAGAAAAAGTTGAAAGAAAAAAATCAGAGAGTTTTAAGGATTACCTGTTAAAAAATTTCGAAAAAGAAATTGAAGAAGGGATTATTGCCCATTCCTATGATGTAGTTGGAGATATTGCAATCCTCCAAATATCTGATGAAATGGATTTAGAAACACGAAAAGAAATTGGAAAAGCTGCCCTAAAACTAATACCTTCGGTAAAAACTGTTTTTAGGAGAAAAAGTGAGATACTAGGAGATTTTAGAGTTAGAGAATTGGAACATTTAGCTGGAGAATATAAAACATTGACATTGTACAAAGAAAACGGATATAGACTTTGGGTGGATGTTGAAAAGGTTTATTTCTCCCCAAGACTTGGATGGGAAAGAAAAAGGATTATGGATAAGGTAAATTATGACGATATAGTTGTGGATATGTTCTGCGGTGTTGGACCATACTCCATAGCCTGTAAAAATGCAAAAAAGATATATTCAATCGATATAAATCCTGATGCAATAGAGCTCCTGAAGAAGAACATCGAATTAAACCATCTTGAAAACAAAATTGTCCCAATATTGGAAGATGTTAGAAAAGTTGATGTCAAAGGAAACAGAGTTATAATGAATTTACCTAAGTATGCCCATGAATTTGTTGATAAGGCATTGGATATTGTGGAAGAAAATGGAGTAATCCACTACTACACCATCGGAAAAGACTTTGAAGATGCAGAAAAACTATTTGGTTCAAAATGTGAATTTGAAATTCTGGAAAAGAGAATTGTAAAATCTTATTCGCCTAGGGAATATGTTCTTGCCATAGATTTTAAAATATTAAAAAAATAAATAACTTTGATAAATAAACCTTTTTTAAAAATTATTTAAAATAGTATTAAAAGAAAGCATCCAAAGTTACCTGTTTAGCTTTCTCTTCTTTTTTATCTGTTTTCTTTTTATCTTTATTATTTTTACCATCTTTATCTACCGGAGTTTTTTCTTTGCTCTCTTTTTTCAATTCTAGAGCTTCTGGTTTCTCTGTAATTGGTGCTTCTGTTTTACGTTTACTTTTACTTTTTTCTTTTTCTTTTTTCTCGTCTTTTAGGGTCCTATTTATCACTTCAAATATCTTCTTTGTTGTTTTTTTATCGGTTATGACTTCTACCTCATCTTTTGTAAATCCGTAGAACTTCACGAGCTCAGCTCCGAGCTCAGTGTTGTTTTCAAATATGGCTTTTAAGAATATCAAATCCTCTCTAGCTCTTTTAGTTGATGAATGGGTTTTTATTCCTATTTTACTTAGAATTTTTTTCATCCGTTCTCTTTGAGACTTTGTTTTGGATAGTTTTGTAAATATCGTTGGACGGGAATAATTTATAAATCCCCTATACTTTTCCTCCTTTGATAGTGCCACACCTGCAGTCATGAGAGCTGAAGCAAACCTCCAAAGCCCAAAATACTGTCTTTTATAAACTCTGCCTAAATATAGATCTGCCTTTGAAAGGTAGTCAAATCCTTCTACTAAATCCTTCTGTTTTTTATACTCCCTTGGTAAATTCTCTGAAATCCATTCTTCAATAGTATTCAAATCTTCTTTAACATCGTTTAATGACGACACTGCAATATCATAATGGGTTGTTTTAAGTATTATCCTGATTGCATCAAAAATACTCCTTTCACTGTTTCTGTCAGGGAGATCCTTAACTTCTTCAATATCTAATTTATTTCCTAGTGCTAACGACTCTAAGTCATTTATCGCAGCTCTTAAATCACCGCCAGCATGTTTGGCAATAATTTTTAATATCTTGTCATCGACACTGAAACCTTCTTTTAATGCTATTCTTCTCAATACGGGAACTATCGAGTTTGTATGAACAGGATTTATTTTTATTACCTTACATACGTTTCTTAAAGACATCAAGGTTGGTTTGTATATATCATTTGCAGTTAAGATTATAGGATTTTTTGAATTCTTTATTATCTTTACTATCTCACTTACTCCTCCCCTATCCTCGTTTCCAGAAATGCCATCTACTTCATCAAGTATAATTAAAACTCTTCCTCCAGATAGGGATTTTGACATTGCAGCAGTTCCTACAACCTGTTTCATGACGTTGCTGTTTCTTTTATCGCTTGCATTTAATTCAATCACATCAAATCCGTATTCATTAGCTAAAGCATGGGCTAGCGTAGTTTTACCACAACCTGGAGGGCCTACAAGAAGTGCGGGCTTCTGTGTTTCTCCAGATAAATATTCTTCTACCCATTTTTTCAATTCCTCTTTTATTTTTGAATGTCCTGCTACTTCATCTAAAGATTTTGGTCGATATTTTTCAACCCATTCCATTTGTAACCCTCCGTATATGGTCGTTCTGCAATTAGCAAATTACGGCATAATTTAAATTTTAAATTATAGAAGTTTTTAAACAATATATAATTAATTTAGATGATATAATTATGTGCCTACATTCGCAGAACGACCATAATATCCATAAATCTCTTTCCTAATTCAATATGCTTTTTAGATCCTACCTTTTTAATGTTCCTTAGGTATTTTTCCATTTCTTTCTTCATTTCTTCCCTAGTATCATCCGATACAAGATTGAGCCTTGAATATAAAACAGCCATCTCCACAATAAGTCCATCTGCCCTATTGTAAGGTTTTAATTCATTATCATGTTTTAATACCTTTTCAAATACAGGGGTGCCATCTACGATCATCATTTTTGAAGAACCGTATTCATTTTTTGTTTCAATGAATTTCCTATTGTTTATCCTCACCAAGATTATTTTATACGAGTCCTTAAGGTAACAAAATCTTTTACTAACGTTCTTATTATCATTGTTATTACCATTGTCATTATTGTTATTATCGTCATATTCCAAGTATTCATAGTTTCCGTTATCATCTAAAACAGATTCTGCCACCAAATAAGGCTCGCAGATATTTAAAATATAAAAATCATCTTCTTTTAAGTTTTGATAAGTGTGGGACCCTTCATAGAGATGTAAAGTTATTTTATTGTCACTCATAAAAGCCCCAATTGGTGCCCTATTTCCTTTACCTGATGTTACTACAATTTCAAACTTCATGAAGATCACTAATACAGCATATTATACATAATTGTGCATAATTTTAAGTAAAATCGTCGTTCCACATATATATTGTAAAACACATTTCTAAAATTTATATAATTGCATTAATTTTATTGAATTTATAGAAATCCTGCAGTTATTATATTTATTATTAATGCAAACCACATATATAGTCGTTCTGCAAATTCAGGCACTAAATATAGCATAAGAAATTCTAAAATTTAACTATAATACTTAAAAATTCTACTAAAATTAATAGAATTAATGTAAATTATAATAAGCATAATAGTTGTATAAATTGCAGAACGACTATAAGTTAGGATTATATATTGATTTTGTTATGGTGACATTATGAAATGTTCTGCAGTTTCAATGGGTTCTGGTACAATAATTAATGCAATAGCTACTGGAAAAGGCTCTGCATTTGGTATTAACTTAAAAGTTAAGGCCACAGTAGAGCTCTTTGATGATGAAAAAAATGAAATTATAGGAGAGATAGCCGATCGTCCAAATGTGAGGGCAAACTTAATAGAACGATGTGTGAAGAATGTTTTAGACCATTTTGATTTAAAATATTCTGCAAAGGTTGTTACAGAAACCGAAATCCCAATAAAATCCGGCCTAAGTAGTAGTAGTGCCACATCAAATGCAACTGTTCTGGCCACAATTGGAGCATTGGGCGAAAAGATAGATGATAATTTAGTACTTGATTTAGCAATAAAATCATCATTTGATGAAGGGTTAACGATTACTGGAGCATACGATGATGCAACGGCTTCATACTATGGTGGTATAACAATAACCGATAATATGGAAAGAAAAATATTAAAAAAAGATAGATTTAAAGACGATTTAGATGTTTTAGTCCTGATCCCTGACCTAAAGAAAAATGTAAACGTGGAGAGGATGAAACTTCTGAAAGACTATGTTGAAGTTGCGTTTAAAGAATGTTTAAATGGAAATTATTATAATGCACTATTTTTAAATGGGATACTTTATGCATCAGCTTTAAATTTCCCAACAGATATATCAATAGAAGCCATAGAAAATGGTGCAGTTACCTGCGGGTTATCGGGAACTGGTCCATCGTATATAGCTCTAAGTTACAAAGAAAATACCGATGGTGTTAAAAAAGTCCTTGAAAAATACGGAGATGTTATTGTAACACAGTTAAACAATTCTGGAGCAAAAATATTGGAGCAGTTCTAATTTTCAATATGCATGCTTATTATACATTCTTTGTCTAATTTATCTATTTATTTATTATTCAATTATTATCTATTTATTTTTAAGTTGCGTTTTGGTGAAAACATGGTAAATAAGGTCTATGGTATTGGCGTTGGTCCAGGCGATAAGGAATTATTAACTTTAAAAGCCGTTAAAATACTTGAAAAAGTAAATACAATATTTGTACCGATATCTAAAAAAGATAAAAGTTCTTTTGCCTACGAAATAATAAAGGAGCTCATACTCTGTGAAGATAAAAAAATAGTTGAACTACTTTTTCCGATGAGTAAAGACCGAGAATTTCTAAAAAAATACTGGGAAGAAGCTTCTGAAGCTATAATGAATGAAGAAGGAGAGGTAGCAGTTATTACAATTGGTGACCCTACACTTTATAGTACCTTTTCCTATGTCTGGAGTATTTTAAAGGAAAACAATATAGAAACAGAAATTGTAAATGGAATATCCTCCCCATTTGCAGGTGCAGGAAGGTTAAACATTCCATTAGTTGAGGGGGATGAAAAAATAGCCATACTACCGCAGGGTAGGGACTTAGAAAAATACTTGGATGAGTTCGATACCCTTGTGGTAATGAAAACTAACGATTTAGAAGATAAACTAAAGAGTTTAAAGGATAAAGAATGCGACTATCTCATAGGAGTAGTTAATAGAGTTACCTGCGAGAATGAAAAATTTATGCTGGGGAAAATAAATGAAATTGATTTTAGCCAATTTAAGGATTACCTGTCATTGGCAATAATAAAAAAATTAAAATAAATCTAAAACGAGGTTTTAATATGAGTTGTAACTGTGGAAACGGATCTAATACATGTGGTTGTAAAAAAACCGAAGATATTGCATGTGAAGCTAGTTCTTTGAACTGCAATCATAAAAAATGCAAACACGAGACTATCACTGAACAAAAATCTTGCGGTTGTTGTTCAAGAAAAATTTAGTTGTGTTATAATCGTTTGCGGAATTGACGTCAATTATCAACATAATAAATTTAAAGTATAATAGTAGTTCATGAGTAATATTAAATAAAGCATATTCATGCTTTTAATTTCTTGAAGTTATACTCAAATAACGCAAATGATTAAGATTATAATGTCTCCAATTTACTACTGTGTTTGAGAAAGGCTTTTTAATCCTTAATTAAATAATTATAAGTTAGGTAGTTACTACCAATATATACAATCTTTTCATATCTTACTTTAATATTTTTTAATCATAAAGGTGAATCAAATGATAAGTGATAATCTAAAAAAAGGAGTAAACAGATCGCCAAATAGAAGTTTATTAAAAGCTTGCGGATATACTGACGAAGAAATAGAAAGGCCGTTTATAGGTGTTGTAAACAGCTTTACAGAAGTAGTTCCCGGACATGTACATTTAAATACAATTTCCGAAGCCGTTAAAAAAGGAGTCTATGCCAACGGTGGAACCGCCTTTGAATTTAACACAATGGCAATATGTGACGGTATAGCAATGGGGCATGAGGGAATGAGATACTCCCTTCCATCAAGAGAAATTATAGCCGATACCGTTGAAAGTATGGCTAAGGCCCATGGATTTGATGGTTTAGTTTTAATACCTTCATGTGATAAGATAGTCCCTGGAATGATAATGGGAGCTCTGAGGTTAAACATTCCATTCATAGTTGTAACTGGGGGACCAATGTTACCTGGAGAGAGACAGGGAGAATGTTACGACCTTATAAGTGTATTTGAAGGAGTTGGAGAATACCAAGTTGGAAAGATAACTGAAGAAGAACTTAGAGAAATAGAAGACTGTGCTTGTCCAGGTGCAGGGAGCTGCGCAGGTTTATTCACTGCAAACAGTATGGCATGTTTAACCGAAGCTCTCGGACTTTCACTTCCAATGTGTGCAACAACTCCAGCAGTAGATGCAGGAAAGGTAAGGATTGCAAAAAAGAGCGGGATGAAGATAGTTGATTTAGTAAAAGAAAATATCAAACCAACAGACATTTTAACAAAAGAGTCATTTGAAAATGCCATATTAGTTGATTTAGCATTGGGAGGTTCAACAAACACAACATTACACATACCAGCTATTGCAAATGAGATAGAGAACAAATTTATAACGTTGGATGATTTTGACAGGTTAAGTGACGAAGTGCCACATATAGCATCGCTTAGACCTGGTGGAGAACACTTTATGATAGATCTACACAATGCTGGAGGAATTCCCGCAGTATTGAAGGTTTTAAAGGATAAAATCAGAGATGCAAAAACTGTAAGCGGAAAAACAACAAAGGAAATAATTGAAAGTGTAAAATACATCAACCACGATATTATAAGAACTGTCGATAAACCAGTTCATGAGACAGCGGGCCTAAGAATTTTAAAAGGAAATCTTGCACCAAATGGAAGTGTTGTTAAAATAGGTGCAGTAAATCCAAAGATGTACAAACATGAAGGTCCTGCAAGAGTGTTTAACTCTGAAGAAGATGCCATAAAGGCAATACTTGGTGGAGAAATTAAAGAAGGAGACGTTGTTATAATAAGATACGAAGGGCCTGCAGGAGGTCCAGGAATGAGAGAAATGTTGTCCCCAACTTCTGCAATATGTGGTATGGGATTAGATGACAGTGTAGCCCTTATTACCGATGGTAGATTCAGTGGTGGAAGTAGAGGTCCTTGTATAGGTCACGTTTCTCCAGAGGCTATGGCTGGAGGACCCATTGCAATAGTCGAAGATGGAGATATAATATCCATCGACATGATAGGTAAAAAATTAGATGTAAAATTGAGTGATGAAGAAATAAAAGAAAGACTTTCAAAATGGAAAAAACCAGAACCTAAGGTTAAAAAAGGATACATAGCAAGATATTCAAGATTAGTTACTTCTGCTGACGAAGGAGCAGTTTTAAAATAATAACCTAAATATTCTTCTATATTTTTTGGATCCAACCTAATCATTCAATAAAATTGAATGATTCCCACAACACTTTGTGTTTGTAGGGTTTCTAAAGGTTGGAGGAGCAGTTTTAAAACAATTCTGCAAGTTTTTATTTTTTGATTATTTTATTGTAGAGGATCAAGATCGAAAATTTTATATAGGAAAAGACCTACCAAAATAATAGAGAGACTCGGAATAACATTTCCTATATTACTCTTTTCATCACTTGTGGCTATCAATTCGTACCATATGGGACGAATATCGGAATTATATATATCATGAGCCATATAGTAGCACATAATTAAAATATACCCAATATGAAGAAAATACTAAAATTAAAGTTATATAAAACGGGGGATAGCATGAGCAAGTACGATGAAGAATGGGTAAAATTATTTAGTATTATATTATTTGTAATTGCTTTAGTGATAATCTAAGCCCAACAAAAGGGATTATGCAGATTTAAATTTCCATACATCTCAGAAGATAAGGTATATCTCATGCTTATGGATAGAGAATTTAGAGGGGTCTTTTTTTATAAACAGAACAATAGCGGTGCTTAAAAAGAATTTCTAATTATAACAAATATTAACAAAAAAATAAATATTTGAGGGCATAGTCATTCCTAATGAAATTTAGGAATTTACTATCGCCTCACCAAACAACTGCAATTACTCCATATCTCCCCTATCCCTTACACAATCCAATTTTTTAGGTTCATCTAAGCTTACGAATTTATCTTTTAATTTTTCCATGATTTTAGGTACTGAGGAGTATTCCATCATTGATTCTGGTAATCTATTTGGTTGGAATGGCCCCATGCTTCTTATCATGTCAGCCATGTCCAAAGCCTTTTGTCTTGCGTTATCGAATCCTTTATCCGCAAATAAGTCGTTAGGTCCTACTAATCTTCCTTTTGATAGCTGGAATCCTAATGCCATAACTCTTGGAGGTCCGTCAAATCTTGATGGTAGTGCATCGTCTTCCCCTACAGGCATTAATGGTCCCCAGTGGCATCCTCTCATCCACCCTGGAACAAAGTGTGGGTTTGCGAATGCTTCCAAGAGCTCACCAACTGCCGGGAATCCACTCTGAGCTCTTACAACTGCAACAGGATCGTCTTTACCAACATATTCTCCTGCAATTTTATTTAATTTATCTGAACTTACTACTGCAGCTATTTCATTGTCTTTTCTTCTAAATACTCTTTTTATTGCATATTTTTCTAAGTTTCCGATTAATGCCAATAATGAGTATTGATCTTCTGGCGTATTTAATGAAATCTGTTTATTTTCGTACATATCCAATACATCAAATCTAAATCCACCAGTCATTGAGGAGTCATAGACTAAACCTGCGGTGCTAAATGGATCAGCAAACATCTTGTAAAGTGGAAGACTAAATGCTGTTGGGTCTGTTTTATCACAGCAGAATACAATAATAGGTTCACTTGGTCTTTCAACAAATTCCATTTCAGCGCATCCTGGACCCATACCTTTTACGTTTCCTGAAAAACATTCAGCAAGTAAATCCTGACCAGCACCATATAGTTTAAGTTCCTTTGCAACTTCAGTAGCTTCTTCGAATGCATTCCATGCAAGTCCGTGGATTTTATCATTATCGGTTCCTAAGTTGTGGGTCATGATTAAATCTATGTCGTCACCACATCGTGTAACATAATAATCAATCAACAATTCATCAACTGCATTTTCAAGTACATACTCACAAGTATCCAAAAGTTCATCTGGAGCTACTGTATGGCCACACAATCCTCCAACATCAGCTTTAATAACGCTTACAGTTATTTTTTCTTCCATGAATTCACCCTTTACCTTTTACTTTTTGGACATATATAACTATTTGATATAATATATAAAGTTTAAAGAATATCGTATTTTATTGTATCTTCCAAAAAAGTGCAATAATAGCTATAATATAAATATGGTATATATTACTAACTTATTATTTAACCCACTTACTCTTCTTCCTCAAGTTCTTTTAAGAATAAAGCTATTTTTTTAACTATTACTTTGGCTTCATCGTCATTTTCAGGGTATTTAACATTCAAAACTGGAATATCTTTTCTTCTTATTAAATATTTTGTTAATTCGTTTGTCCTTTCACACCCTACACAACCAAATCCAATTGGGGCTTTTGTCATAACTACTGCAGCTTCTGCTTCATCAATTAAAGGACCTATTAACGACATTCTTCCCCTTACTCCAGAAGGTACCTCTACCGCCGCATACCTTAGACCCTTTTTAGGATCCTCATCTGTAATGTTTAAGGGCGGGCTGTCGATTTCTGCACTTCTTACTTTATCCCCTATTACGTTATTTATCATTAAAGGTTTGTGACCGAATCTTTCTACCAAATCCGCCAATATCAAACTGTTTGGTGGAAATATAAACACCTTCTTCACTGTATCACCTATAATTTTATTAAGATATTCCAAAGAATTAATTAATACTTATTTATTTTGGAAATACCTCATCAGGCAAAAACTTGGATAACTCTGGCCTTCTTGCAAGTAAAAGAACTTCTTCAAATATTCCTGCAGTAATATCAACCGCCCCAATAGCCCCTAAAACTTCATCGCCATCCTTTATTGGAACTACTATAACAGGGAGTCCAGCATATGGGCCCATTGTTGGAGTTACCCTTAGTATATCTCCCGATTCAATAGCCAATTTTAAAACATAGCCTTCGTAGTTGTCATCGACTACCTTTCCTTTCTCGATCCTTACCCCAGGCTTTTCTTTAGACCTCATGGTTATTGGGATTTTGTTTACGAGCATATGAACGGCATAAGCTATAGGCAATATATCTTTTAACTCCCCTCTTTTTAAATCTTCTTTTAACATTTTTTTCACCTAACTCTATGCATTTAACTCAATAGAACTATTTTCTTTTAAAGTATTTTAATATATTCATCTAGTTCCGTTCAATATTTGTCTTGGAGACTGTCCAATCTTTCATGAAGAACTCTTAGGCGTTTTCTAGCTTCCTTTAGCTTTTTATTTCCAATATCAAGCAAGAATTTTAAGTAATCGTCATTTACAAAAACTTTTCCATCAGCTCCGATGGGAGCATCCACCTTATAGGTAGGAAGTATCTCAACAATAACTCTTCTATCATTTACCGATTTTATAGAAGACGCCTTTAATCCGTTGTGAATTGCCAGTTCAAGTAGTTTTTTAGCTGAATGAATATCTTTGGAAGCTATATGTAGTATAGGGGAGTTCATAACAAAAACCAGATATTCAAAGTCCTCTGATTTCTTATCCAGTGCTTCAAATATCTCATTGTATTCAGCATAATGGTGCCATTTTCCAAGCCATCTGGAGTAAATTTTAGTATTTTTATTTTTTGGGAATTCCATTATTCCGCATCTTCCTATGCAGCTACTTGTGGTGTAGTAATTATTCAATTCATTTATTTTATCCACAATATACATGACCTCTTTATCTACAAGGTTGTTTTCTATAGCATGTTTAAGTTTCTTAAGAGTATTTCTTTTATCGTCCTCAAACATGATTTCACTTTAAATTTTATTTATAGTTGTTCCGAAAATTTAAATAATTTCTTTAAATTTAATTTTAACCATAATTATATTCGAATTAAATTTTTACTTAATTCCTGAAACAACCATGTTTGTCAGCTACCAACGAATAATTGAATAAACTCTTACGAGTTTATAGCCCGCAACAAAGTTACGGAGTCGTTGGCTTCCTGCCGAAGGAATCGTGAAATGAGAACATACTTCAACGGATACTACTGGTCAACAAGGCATATATAATTGTTAATATCATAAAAACAGTAATAGTGTAATTATATTTATATGTAGAACGTACTACAAAGAAAATCCATAAAAAAATAAAAATAGAAAAAATACCTAATATAATATTTATTTAGAATTAACAACGTTATCGCTTTCTTTGAAACTTTTGAAAATTTTCATCAAAATAAGGCATTTCACTTTGCTCAATGCCTTTTAGTGGCTACAATACTATTCTATTTTAGAAATTAACAACGTTATCGCTCTCTTTTACAAAGTTTACCAAATCATGCATTGTTCCAAACTCAACACCATCTATGAGGTCATCGTCACTTAAACCTCTGGCTTTTCCACAAGGTCCGCAGGCTTTTACAACTGCCCCTGCTTCTATACAGTTTTTTAAGTATTCCATATAGTTTGGCACTTCAGCAGGATTTTGACCTTTTTTAGCCACAAAAACCCCATCTTCGATTAAAAATATGTTAACATCGATACCTTCTAAGAGAGAGGTAAGCGCGAATCTTAAACCTGTGTAGGCACTTTCTTTTCCATAAGGTGCAGAAGATAGTATTACAGTAAATTTCAAGTTATCCCTCTTTAATTTTTATTTTTTTATTACAATTTTAAATCCGTTGTCTGTTTCTTCAGCTGATAAAACGGTATGCCCGTGTTCTTCAGCATATCTTTTTAGGTTTTCAAGAGCTGGTTTGTAATCCCCAACTACAACTAATTCCTCCCCTTCAGACATTGAATCTAAAGCTTTTTTTGTTTTCAATACTGGTATTGGGCAAACTGTTCCACTAACATCTAACTCCATCATATCACCCTTTTTTATGGCTACAATGCTATTAATATCCATAATGACCTTTAAACTAGACTTCTAACGGAAATAATGAATAATCCTTAAAATTATATTCTTACAAAGAATATATAAAGATTATTATTTGATATTTAGCATATTTTAATTCAAAAAAATTATCAATAATTCTAATAACCTAGTAGATCATAATATTCATACTCTATAATATAATCCCTAACCATCCAGAGCTCCTGATACTTTTTCGACATAGTAACTAAATCCTTCAAAGTCCCCATGTCTTTCCTACGGAAGACTTCTTCAACAATTAAAAATAGTATCTCTTCAAGGTGTTTTGAATCCTTTAAATAATGTATTACCTGAGGTATTAGCTCGACAAGTTCATTTTCTTTAGAGTTGCTTAAAAACCTGTTTCTTAAAAAAGACATAAATGTAAATATGTTCTTTTTTTCGATCTGAGTAAGTTTTAAAAGATTTACCGCATCATTTAGCAAATTATCTTCTTTACTGATAAACTCTTCCCATAGATTGTACTTTAAAACCAGATTTTCGAGAATTTTAAGAATTTCATCTTTGTCTTTATTTTTCAAATCTTCAAATATTTTGTTCCCATTTACATAATTCTTATTTTTAAATGATTCTAAAAGAGCGTAAGCGTGTTTACAGTTATATTTGTAAGGGCAGGAGCAAAAACCTGAAGAGTCTTCAAGGTTCAAAACTGTATCGTACTCTTCTCCACCTACAACCTTTCCATAAAGTTTTTTATTGTACTCAACGCAGAATTTAACCAGATTTTTACTGTAGTACTCCTTTCCCCTTTCCACTATTTTTTTATCGTATATTTCACTATCCATTTTATCACTGGAGCATGTATTAATTAATTATGCGACATAGAACTTTGATAACTTTTTTATTCAATCGTTTAGATAAGATAATAGTATAAATATTCAAAACTATAGTATATGTGACATATAACAATTGGGAGGGGAATAATGAATTTCAAGAAGGAAGTTTCCATAGTTCTGGGAGGGGCTGCTGGCCAAGGTATCCAAACTATCGAAGAGATATTAACAAGGGTATTGAAGCTCTCAGGATATAATGTTTTTGCTACAAAAGAATACATGTCAAGGGTAAGAGGTGGAATAAATACAACCGAAATTATAGTTTCCTCAGAAAAAGTTAGGGCATTTGTTGATAGAATCGACATATTAATCCCATTTAAAAAAGGAGTTTTAGACCACTTAAAAGAAAGAATATCCGATACAACTGTTGTTTTAGGGGAAAAAGACAATATTGATGAAGATTATCTCGATAATATAAATTTAATAGAGATCTCGCTATCAAATATAAGCCAAAAACTGGGAAATCCAATATACATAAATACAATAGGCTCTGGAATGGTAGTTGGATTGTTTGATGGGGATTTAGAAGTATTTAAGAAATATTTAACTGAAAAATTCTCTTCAAAAGGGGAAGAAATTGTAAAAAAGAACATTGAAGCCGCTGTTGAAGGGTATAATTTGGGAAAAAGCTTATCAGAACAGTTAAGTATTGAAATTGAAAAAACTGAGGATGTTAAAGAAGAAATACTTTTAAGCGGTACAGAAGCTGTCGCACTGGGGTCTGCGATAGGTGGCTGTAATTTTGTTTCTTTTTATCCAATGACACCATCTACTGGGGTAGCAACATTCTTAGCTCAAAAATCTGAAGACCTGGAAATATTGGTTGAGCAGGTTGAAGATGAAATAGCTGCAATAAACATGGCTATAGGTTCATGGTATGCTGGAGGGCGAGGAATGGTAACTACCTCAGGAGGGGGATTTTCTTTAATGTGTGAAGGATTAAGTTTGGCAGGAATGACTGAAAGTCCTGTTGTAGTTTATCTTGCCCAAAGGCCAGGTCCAGCAACAGGTTTGCCAACTAGGACTGCACAAGGGGATTTAGAACTAGCCCTATATTCTGGCCATGGCGAATTCCCAAGAATTATTTATGCGCCCGGAAAAATAGAGGACGCATTTTATGTAAGCCAGCTGGCTTTCAATATGGCAGATAAGTACCAAATACCAGTATTTATATTATCCAACGAATATTTTGCAGACACCTATTACAATATACCAGATAGTGAGCTTAAAAGAACAAAAATGGAAAAACATATAGTAGAAACTGAAAAAAACTATAAAAGGTACAAATTAACTGAAAACGGGATTTCTCCAAGAGGTATTCCAAAATACGGTAACGGCGTTGTATCTATAACCGGGAACGAACATAATGAACTTGGAGACATTACCGAAGATAAAGAGCTCAGTGCATTGATGCAAGAAAAAAGAAATAAAAAACTTGAATTAATGAAAAAAGAGGCTTTAAAACCTGAGTTAATAAAATATGGAAATACTACCGATCCTGAGGAAAACGAGAATTATGACTACCTGGTAGTTGGTTGGGGGCCAACTTATTACGCCATTGAAGGAGCTCTTAAAAAACTAGATAGGGATGATTTGGCATTCCTGTACTTTAATCAAGTTTATCCGATTAGTGAAGATTCAATAGATTACTTAAAAAAAGCTAAAAAAATAATATGTATTGAAGAAAACTACAATGCCCAATTTGCCAGATTGTTAAGAAGAGAATTTGGAATTGAAGCAGATGATAAAATTTTAAAGTACAACGGTAGGCCATTTTCAGTGGAAGAGCTCGTTGAAAAACTTAAAGAAGTTTTGGAGGGGTAAGGTATGATTAAACTAGATTCAGTTTTTGAAAGAAGTGATGAAATAGATATCACTTGGTGTCCAGGGTGTGGAAACTTTAGTATTAAAGTAGCTTTGATGAACGCACTTGAAGAACTTGGATTAACTCCAAATGATGTTGCATTAGTTTCTGGAATCGGTCAGGCAGGTAAAATGCCACATTACCTTAAGATTAACAAATTTCATGGACTTCATGGAAGGGCCATACCTATAGCCACGGGAGTTAAAGCATCAAATCCTGAGTTGGTGGTTATTGCCGAAGGTGGAGACGGAGACATGTATGCAGAGGGGGGAAATCACCTAATTCATGGGATAAGAAGAAACCCAAATATTACAGTTTTGATTCACAACAATCAGATATATGGGTTGACTAAAGGACAGGCTTCACCAACAACTTCAATAAATACTAAAACACCAACCCAACCTTGGGGAGTATTTGAAGAACCATTTAATCCAATAGCCATGGCTATCTCATCGAACGCGTCATTCGTAGCAAGAACATTTTCTGGATATATTGAAGAAACTAAAGAAATAATAAAAAAAGCCATAGAGCATAAAGGGTTTTCTGTTGTGGATATATTCCAAAACTGCCCTTCTTTTAACAAAGTAAATACATTTCAATGGTACAAAGAAAATACGTACTTCATGAAAGATCATGATCCTTATGATAGGGAGGAAGCATTTAAAAGGGCGTTGGAGAGTGAACCATATCCTTTGGGAATATTTTACATGTGTGAAAGACCAATATTTGAAGAAAAAATACCTGCTTATAAGTCCAATAAAACTCCATTATGGAAAAGAGAACCAAAATTAGACCGTATAAATGAAATATTGGATTCAAAGAAGAGATCATAAGTGTGGTTGTCCTACAATTAGGTCAAATACTAACTTCGAATTAATTTTTTTAAATATTTTCCCATTAATAACCATATCTGTACAATCATTCGCAGAACGACTACGACTATAACTAACAGAGATTTAAGTTATACTTGTGATAGAATATGGATACTAAAAAAATAGAGGAACTAAAATCAATATTAAAGGAACTTAAAATAGAGTGTGCAAGAAAAATAGAAGAAAAAGTCGATCTACAGTATGCTTCACTTGAAAATCTCCATAGAAACCTTGAAAACGACGAAATATTTATAAAATTGGTTATAATTAACGCATTAGTTAGCTATCAGCTCTCAACTACTGGTGAATCCTGGTGGAACGAATTTTCAGAGTATTGGTCTAATGAGGTAAGAAATACCGCCGATAAATCAACTGATATTTTTGAAAATTACAAGGATTTCATTGTAAATTCAAAGGGCAATAAAAGGCTTTTAGGAGCCAAACTAAAACGGATTGAAAAAATAAAACCGTTTTTAGAAAAACTGACCCTTGAAGACCTAAGGAAATACTATGAAAATATGAGCTCCTTTAGAGATGATCTGGTATCAACTCTAAAAACAAAAAAAGATGCTAAAACTGTAGTATTTGCAGTTAAAATGTTTGGGTATGCATCTAGGATAGTTTTTAACGAGTTTATCCCATATCCTATGGAAATAGAAATTCCAAAAGATAGTAGAATTGAAAAATATACAAAAAGATATACTGAAGAAGATCCAATAAAATTTTGGAATAGAATTGCACTAGAAACTAATATTCCGCCACTTCATATCGATTCCATAATTTGGCCAGTTTTGGGAAAATCTAAGGAAGTTAGGGAGCGTTTAAAAGAATACTTTGAAAATGAGACATTTATTCAAAAATTGAAGCTTATTTTTAAGCTATCGGATATGTAATCCCTTACAAAGAATATAACAGTATAAACGAACATACTATATATACAAATAAAATCAACAAAATATACATAGGTGAATATTATGGCAGTTTGGAAATGCACGATATGTGGATACATTCTTGATGAAGAAAAAGGAGACGAAAATAACGGAATACCTAAGGGAACCAAATTTGAAGACCTTCCAGACGATTGGAAGTGTCCAATATGTGGCGCTACAAAAGATTTATTTGAAAGAATAGAAGACTAATTTAAATATCCCTACAGCTTATTATTTTATAACTATTATTTTTGTACAGTCTCAGTTGGCTCATCAAACTCTATTGTCACATTTTTTATATTGAATTCTTTCCCACCTTTTAACTTCAAATTCATACCTTCGCATTTTGGACATAATGCTTCAATTTCATCTTTTATCTCCAAATTACCTTCATAACCACAATCCCTACATACTATATATGGTTTTATATATTGAACGTTTAATTTAGCCCCATTGCAGATGGTATCTTCTGCTATAACTTCAAAAGCAAATTTAAGCTGTTCAAAATTTATAAGGGTGAGCTCACCAATTTCCAAGTTTATTTCAGAAACTTTTGTAACTTTTCTACCGTTAGCTTCCTGCTGATTTACAGCATCCAATATTGAATTTAGTATCGAAGTAGCATAAGAAAGTTCATGCATAGAATACACCTATTTTTCAAGTTCATTTAACATTATTTCCATTACCTTTTGCTCTTTATTTTTAGGTACATACACTTTAAAGTTTATAACTATTCTTACGGTATCGTCCCCATCCACCAACTTACATTCATTAAGATATGCCTTTTGCTTGTCAAATCTCAAATAGATTTTATTCCTTTCTATTCTCAAATTCATATCTTCTTTTAACTTGTTTATATTTTCTTCTTTACTCTTTAGAAGATTCATTATGTGTTTGAAAACCTGTTTTGACTTTTTCTTCACAGAAATCTTATGTATGTTTATTGGATTTCCAAAATATCCTTCTGTCTCTATTGTTTCCAATTCTAAGTCTTCTTCATCGATTCCTTCAGGTAAAAAATAAGTCATTGCCTCTAAAACTCTATCTTCGTCCTCTGTAGCATGGGCGATTGAGGATATGCTTATACTGTTTATCATGTTATCACTTTAATTTAAAATTAAAATTTAGAATAAAATATTAGAATTATATAAAATCAGTAAAACCATTAATAAAAACTTATTGTTAAATACATTAAATACATTTAAGTCAAAAATACAAAAGTAAATACAAAGTAAATAAAAAAATAATTGAGATTTTATTTATTCAATCCTCAATTATTTAGCTTTTTTACCGTTAGCTCTTACGCTAGGTCTTACTTTTTCAGCACCTTTACCTTTGTTTCTTAATCCTCTTCCTTTTTTACCTGCTGAGGTTAAGCCCCTGAATGCTCTACCTTTGTGTTTACCGGTGCATAACCAGTTGTAGGTAGGATCGTTCTTTATTGATGGGTGGTGAGGGTCTACTAAAATTACTTCATACCATTTTTGTTTACCGTCTTGACCTACCCAGTATGAGTTTAAAACTTCCATGTTTGGATATCTTTTAGCAGCCCTTTCTTCTGCTATTCTTTGGATTGATTTTGCCATTGTTATTTTGTTTATACCTAATGTTGCAGGTTTTTTGGAGTTCTTTGGTCTTGGCTTTCTCAATCCACCTCTTCTTACCTTAACTCTAACAACAATAATTCCTTGTTTTGCTTTGTATCCTAAGCTTCTAGCCCTATCTACTCTTGTTGGTTTTTCAACTCTTACAACAGTAGGTTCCTTTCTCCATGTTTGCATTCTTGACCATAACAACTCTTTAACGTAAGTGTTTTTAGGTACTTTCCATGCATCTCTAACGTATTTGTACATGCTCATTTTATCACTCAATATATTTTTGCTAGGTTACTGTTTATGGATTCGGCATTTTTAGCCACATTTCCTACGGGATTTTTTCCCGTTACTGACTTACTAGATTTATGGACCTAGTCTTCTATTGATGTGTTATAATTAATATATTAACTTAACGGTAATTATATAAACAATGGATTATAATATCAATTCAGTTGTAAGTATATGATGTGCTTTGACAGTTTGGTAAAAATATTAAAAATATTTATATTAATATTTCGTTAAAGTATCTACTCTTTTTTAATTACATTAAATGTAATTATTAGTTATATTTAAATTTAAATCATATATATGGTGATAATAATGGATTACTACAATTATGAAGAACTTTTAAAAAGAGCGAGAAGTCAGCTTCCTGAAGATGTCTTTAAAGATGTTAGGTTTGAAATCCCACCTGCAGAAAGCTTTGTTGAAGGTAGCAGGACGATTGTCAAAAACTTCAGAGATATCGCCAAAATCATTGATAGAGATGTTCAATACTTTGCAAAATACGTAATGAGAGAGTTAGGTACTGCAGGGGATGTTGAAGGTTCAAGATTAATATTACAGGGTAAATTCGGTAACTACTTAATAAAATCAAAAATCCAGGACTTTGTAGATGAATACGTTCTCTGCCATGAATGTGGAAAACCAGATACAAAGATCGTTAAAGAGGGAAGAATACACTTCCTCAAATGTACCGCTTGTGGTGCAATGAAACCTATAAAGTTAATCTAAGAAAATTATATATAGTGTTTTTCTTAGGTTTACGGATGTATATTAATTCATTTGTTTCATTTTCTTACTTTTTTACTGGCAGAGATTTTGATTTGTGATTTAGTCGTTCCGCAATTAGATTAGTCAATATACTTAATTTTAATAGGTGTTATAATATACTTTAAATTCCAATTTGAAGAAACATTCTATGGAACATATTCGCAGAACGACTATTTTATTACTATAGTTTTAATTTACTTCATTTTCGGTGATATAAATGAAAGGATTTTGTTATAGATGTGGTTATGAGGGAGAATTAATAGATGGTCTTTGTAAGGTGTGCTATGCAAATGAAAATCCATTAATTGAAATCCCCGAAGAGATTTATGTTGAAGTTTGCTATATGTGCGGTTCCTATAAAAGAAGAACATGGCAAGATCCCAATGAAAGGGGATTATTTGAAATACTGGATGAAATAGCATATTTCGGAGTAAAGGACAATATTAAAAAAAGAAATAAGAACATAGAAGTCGAAATAATACCTCAAGAACCTAGGCAGCTCCCTGGTGGAAAACGTTCCAGAGTTGAAATTCCTACAGTCGTAATTGCTACTGGAAAACTTGCTGGAGAAGATGATGAAAGATCCGAGGAAAGAAATGTTACAGTTTACCTAAGGATGGCCCAATGTCCAAGATGTGTAAGATCCATCTCAAACTACTATGAGGCCACATTACAGGTAAGGGCTATGAACAGGTTCTTAACAGACGAAGAAAAAGATGAGCTGGATAACTTCGTTAGGGAAGAAGTTGCTAAAAGATTAAAAAAAGATAGAATGTCGTTTGTATCAAAGTTTATAATCCAGAAGGAAGGTTTGGATTATCAGATCGGATCAATGGGCGGTGCAAGAAACATAGCTTCTGCGATAAAATCCAGATACGGCGGTAAAATAACTGAGACCGCAAAACTAGTTGGTGTTGAAAAAGATACTGGAAAAAATCAGTACAGAATAACTATAGCAGTTAGAATCCCAGAGTATAAGATTGGGGATGTTGTAGAATATGAGGGAAATCCTTGTAAAGTACTTTCTATGAACGAAAACAAAATCTATTTATTAAAATTGGATAGAAGGGAAAAAATTTCTTTGAACTGGGCAGATGCTGAAAAAAATACCAAGTTGCTTAAAAGAAAAGACGAATGTGGAAGTGCCACAATAATATCCATAACCCCAGATATGATCATGGCTATGGATGATGAAACTTATGAAGTTTATGAATACGATAAAATTAAATTTGAATTTGAGGATCTAAAAGAAGGGGAAAAATTAAGAATATTCAAAAAAGAAGGTCTAAACTATATTGTGGATATCATAGATAATTAATCCAATTATTCACTTTTTAATACATAAGCTCCAGGACCCATTTTTGTATGATAGACCGGACAGTCCCATGTTTCTTTAAATGCTTTTTTAACATCTAAAACATGTTCTAATTTAGGGAGAGAAATAATCGCAGGTCCTGAACCACTAATTGTTATTCCATACACCCAATCCATAACTTTTTCTTTTACTTCTTCATATCCATCTATTAAAGTGGCCCTACAAGGCTCAACAACACGGTCTTCCATCATATATTTTCCAAATAATTCAAGGTCATCTGTATGTAGTGCATGCACCATACCGCATGCTTTTCCAACGTTGTTGACCATGTCCTTCATATCTACCTTTTTCGGAAGAATTTCTCTTGCTTTTTTTGTGTTTACCTGAATGTTTGGTAGGGCTACGAGAATTTCAAATTCTAAAGGTATGTGAAGAACTTCCAAGGGGTCATAATTTGTTACCATTGTAAAGCCACCAAAAATAGCTGGAGCAACGTTGTCAGCGTGTGGAGCTCCTGCAGCTACAGCCTCACCTAGTGAAGCATACTCAACTAACTTCAACTTTGAAAGGTTTAAATTAAAGAGCTCATCTATGGCAACTGAAACTCCCGCACATGATGCGGAGCTGCTGCCTAGACCACTTCCTGGCTTTATACCTTTGTTGATGTGAATATGAATTCCATCTGATATGTTGAAGTCTTCAAGCATCTTTTTAGCTACCACGCCGGCAGTGTTTTTATCTACTTCAGTTGGTATCTCTTCACACTTCTCTCCTTCAACAGATATGGTTATTGTTCCGTCTTCGTCTGTTTTTGTCACTGTAATTATGTCGTAAGGTTTAGAAAGTGCCAATCCAAATACATCATAACCAGGACCTAAATTCGCAGAGGTTCCTGGAGAACATACTGTAACTTTTTTCATACTGTCACCTAAAATTACATCTCTAATCAAAATAAACATGACATAAATATACCACATGTACTATTTTAATACTCTACTATATTTTAATTTCCCTAGCTTTTTTTACCATTTAATGAAACTACCCCGAATTAAATAAAATCTATGTTTTAACTTTAACGACCGATTTATATTGAATAACTACTGATAATTTAGATGACTATATTTATTTAAAAGTTGGCGTATAAAATAAATATGTTATCAGTTGATAAAATAGATAAAACTAAACTGGGGAGGGTAAAATGGAGAATCTCAAGAATATAAGTAAAAAAGATGTTGTAGTACCGCTTGATGTTCCAGAATCTGCAAAAGAGACATACATAAAAAATTATCTTGAAATTACAAAAAACACCGGGAGATTAATGCTTTTTGCGGGAGATCAGAAAATAGAGCATTTAAACGATGATTTTTATGGGGAAGGCATATCAATGGATGATTCAGATCCCGAACATCTATTTAGAATTGCAGATAAGGCAAAAATTGGAGTATTTGCAACTCAGCTCGGATTAATAGCAAGGTACGGTATGGATTACAAAAAAGTACCTTATTTAGTTAAATTAAACTCAAAAACACACCTTGTCAAAACTTCACAAAAAGACCCAATAAGTAGAGCTCTAGTTGATGTAAAAGATGTAGTTGAATTTAAGGAAAATTCTGGACTCAATATATTGGGTGTTGGTTATACGGTTTATCTTGGAAGTGAGTATGAAAGTATCATGTTGTCTGAAGCTTCAAAGATAATATATGAAGCCCATAAAAACGGGTTAATCGCTGTACTTTGGATGTATCCAAGGGGAAAAGCTGTTAAAAATGAAAAGGACCCTCATTTAATAGCAGGTGCTGCAGGAGTTGGAGCCTGTTTAGGTTCAGATTTTGTTAAAGTGAACTATCCTGAAGGTGAAAATCCAGCAGAGGCTTTTAAAGAAGCGGTATTGGCTGCAGGTAGAACAAAAGTCGTTTGTGCAGGTGGAGAAAGCACAGATGTAAGGGTATTTTTACAGAAGCTTTATGACCAGATATATATAAGCGGTGCCGCAGGAAACGCCACAGGTAGAAATATACATCAAAAATCCCTTGATGATGCCGTAAGAATGTGCAATGCAATTTATGCAATTACAATTGAAGGAAAAACCGTTGATGAGGCTTTAAAAATCTATGAAGGCATATAATACATAACGAGAACATAATAGATACCCTAAATAAAAATAAGAAAATAATAACTAAAGAAGTGATTTACATGGACATGGAAATGTTAGTTAATATAATAGATACCCTTGAAAAAAAAGGAGTGGGATTACAGTTATCAGTTGAAGGACAAAAAACAGTTGAAATTACTATAAAAAACAAAAATATAGATATCAATATTGTAGAACCATCAAATATTGGGAAGTTAATAAAAGAATTGAATATTAAATAAAATTATTATATTAAATTAAATTTTCTTTTTTAATAATTTCACAATAAAGTTTTTCTTTTTAATGGCATTATCACAGGCTTCTTTAACTTTTTCTTTCATTATTTCAAAGTCTTCTGGTTTTTGTTCACCAACAACTTTTTTAACTGGTGTATATGCAGCTTCCCTGAACATTGGTATTAATGGAATTTTTTCATTTTTATCTATTAGATAACTTGTATCCCCTTCTTTAACCTCTCCAACAACTTTTGCACCGGTTTTTTTGCTTATTTCATCTGCATACTCTTTTGGGGCGATAATCAAAAGACTATCTACTGAAACTCCCAATGGGTCAATATTCAACTTATTGAGCATATCCAATACTTTAGGGTTGATTAAATCATAAACTTTCTCCTTATCAAATTCCAATGAAACTTTTGCAGTTTTTGAAATCTCGTATGCGTCTCCTCTTAATCCACCGTTTGTAACATCAGTCATTACATGGATGTGTTTTAATAAATCGTATTTTATGAGATTTTTACATGCCTTTAAAAAATCAACGTTCAGGGTTTCGTAGATTACATCAAACATTCCATAGTAAAGTGCGGTAGTTGTTATGGTCCCTCCACCGCTACCTTCAGTCATTAAAATAACGTCTCCTACTTCAGCTCTCTTTCTTGCAGTTGGTCTTCCATCTTCAATTACTCCTATAGCTCCAACTGAGCTCACCATCCTGTCCCCTAAAACCATATCTCCTCCAACTCTTAAAGTACTTCCTGAAACCAAAGGGACTCCAATAGCTTCTGAAACTGCACAAACTCCGCCGGTATAATCAAAAATCTTAGAAACGTCTCCATCGTCTGCTAAATGAATATTACTTATGAGGGCTTTTGCATCAGCTCCCATTACAAAAACATCTCTTAACGCAGCTCGTGTAACATGAAAACCTGCTAAAAAAGGAAAATCACTTAATCTTGAGTGTGTCCCATCAACTGCAACTACAATATATTGGGCGTTTGCTTTTACAACTCCCGCATCATCCTGCTCTCTACTGTCAACTTCTGTTTTTTGTTTTGTACTCTCAATAATTCTTGCTATTTCTCTATGAACAAAAAAGTCTCCTTCTCCCCGACTTCCTACTCCCATTTTGCCCATTGTAACTTCCGACCTTGGGAAATCCAAAATATACTTCAAATCCTTATCCTCAATTTCTTTATATTTTTCCGTTGTTCTTACTTCCTCTAAAACAGCCTTAACAAATCTCTCCGCCCAATCTTCACTAACGCCTTCTTTTATCTCCATTACTTTTTTGAACCCATCTTCAATAATCTTATCTTCAGATGTGTTCTTCCTCAAACATCTCCTTATATAACCCTCTATATCCATTTTTTCACCATAGTATGTAAATAAGCCGAACTTCAGTTTCTCCACAAATTATAAAATTATAAAGTTAAATCTGAGTTTTCATACAATTAACACGTAATCAAATCCATAAAACTGAAAATAAAATAGATAAAAATCATTTCAATTCAATTATTCGCTCAATTTCAAAATCGCCTCTGCCAAATCCCCATTACATTCTTCTAATGCTTTTCTCGCTTCTTCTTTTGATACATTACACTGGTTAGCCACCATTTCAATATCTTCGTCGGTTATTTCTAATTTAACCTCTTCATCAGCTATCTTTTCAGCTTCTTTTTTAACTTTTTTAGGCTTTCCAGTTATCGAATAGGTTTTTGTCCCCATCATATCCATTATTTGCACTTTTGGATTTTCAAAAATCAATTCTTGATCCTCGAGCTCAATTATGACTTTTACCGCCTTTAAATCCTTAGCATCCATTCCAAAATCTTTCATCATTTTTTGCATTTGTTTTAACATTCTTGGGTTCATTCTTCCTGGAAACATACATATTCACCTCATTAATATATTATTCTGCAAATTACCTGATTGATAAACACATGAAAATAAGTATTAACCTAAACCTAATATAAATATATGGACTGGAATACGCCAATATGGACGATATTAAAAACAACACTAATAAAACATTCAACTGTAAAATATATACAGTCATAGCATATTATAGTAATGTGCAATTTTAACCATACTTATTTCATACTATTTAAACTTAGATCGAGATAAATTCATTTTAGAATTTGTCGACTCACGAAACCAAAGTTTCGTCGAGAAATACAAAAAATTACATTATTTTTATTATGAAAGCAATATTTATGATAATTTTATAATCAATATCATTAATAAGTCATGCACACCACTATATTTCGGAGGAAAAATATGGATATCAACAACAAAGAATTAATTAAGAAAGCGGTTCAAGCCATTAAAAAGCTCTCTGAAAAAATAGAAGACGATGTAAAAATAATGCACGTTTGCGGTTCTCACGAACATACAATATGTAAATATGGAATAAGGGATGTTTTACCTAAAAATATTACTGTTGTTCCAGGCCCGGGATGTCCGGTCTGTGTTACAACTCAGAAGGAAATAGATGAAGCAATATACTTGGCAGAACAGGGGTACACAATTGCAACACTTGGAGATATGTACAGGGTTCCAGGTAGCAAAAAATCGCTTATGGAATTGCAATCAGAAGGTGCGGATGTAAAACTGGTCTATGGTATAGGGGATGCTGTAAAACTTGCAAAAGAGCAGGAAAACAAAGTTGTATTTATTGCCATAGGTTTTGAAACTACGGCACCAACAACTGCAGCAGAGATATTGACCAATCCAGAGAATTTCTATATTTTAAACTGTCATAGACAAACTCCTCCTGTGATGGATTTTCTTTTAAGCGGGGGAGCTGAAAGAAAAATAGATGGTTTCATATGTCCAGGGCATGTTTCCACAATAGTTGGATTAAAACCTTACTATGAACCATGTGAAAAATACAATGCCCCTATGGTAGTTGCAGGTTTTGAACCTATGGACGTTTTAATGTCTTTGGTTATGATTTTAAAACAGTTGATAAATGGTGAGGCAAAAGTAGAAAATGAATATAAGAGAAGTGTAAAAGAGGAAGGTAACTTAATAGCTCAAAGAATAATGAATGAAGTATTTGAACCTTCAGATGTCCCGTGGAGAGGTTTCCCCGTCATTAAAGATGGCGGTTTAAAATTAAAAGAGAAGTATAAAAAATATGATATTCACGAAAATGAAGACATTCCAGAGATAAAAGAGAAAATAGTTAAAGGATGCATATGTAGTGAGATTTTGAGGGGGGATAAATTACCAAGTGATTGTAAACTCTTTGGAAACGTATGTAATCCTTTAAATCCTGTTGGAAGCTGTATGGTGTCTGACGAAGGAACCTGCAGAATATTTTACAAGTATAAAAGAATTTAACCTAATTTTCATATCTTTTTGATTGCAGTTTTAAGTTTGTATAGGTCACATGAGTCATTCTTATCTTCATCGATTATTTTAACATCCTTTAAACTATTTAAACCCTGTTTTTCAGCTGTTTTTTCTATCCCTAGAGTTTTATCAGTATCCATACTCAATATATAAGCTTCTAAACTAGGTACTTTTAATAGACAGGCAGCTACAGCTCTATGGTGACCGTCAACTATTATGTATTTATTGTTGTTTGTCTCTATAACTATGATGGGCTCTGCAAGACCTCTATTCAATTCATATATTCTTCCAAATAATTCATCTTCATAAACTTTAGATTGAGTAGGTTTAAGTTCATTAACCGGAATAGATTCTTTTTTTAATTCAACATCATATCCTAGGTTTTTATAAGATTTAATTATTTTTTCAAGTTTAGTTGGAGTAGTTTTTTCTATTTGAGATCTTATAACATCGGTGTTCGTAATTATCCCAACTAAATTATTCTCTTCGTCAACAACTGGAAGCTTTGAAAATCCTGTTCTAAACATTATCCTTCCAACATCCATTACATTTGCTTCAGGCTTAGTAATTATCATTTCTTCCCTTTTTGTCATTAAGTTCTTTATCTTTTCGGATTCGTCTTTTCCGATAAGGTCGTGAACTGAAACAATCCCCTGAAGTTTCCCATCTGATACAACTGGAAAAGCATCATGGGACGTTTTTTTTATCAAACCAATTACATCTTTAACTGTATCCTCTGGGCTAACGCAATCAACCTTTACTGTCATGTATTCCTTTACTCTTACCATGTTGTCAAACCCTCTTTTTGTAAATTATTTCCCCTGTTTTTAGATTTTTAATCTCCAAAATCCTATGGAGAGGAATATGAGATTCCTCGTAAATTATAAAAGAATCCTCGATAGAAATTTTATCCATTGGGATGGTTTTTTTATTGTTTTCAGCCCCTCTATGCAGATAAACTATTTCATAATCTCCTGGATTAAGTTCGGGATGCCAGATTATTTTGTTTATTAAGTTCTCCAGTGGAGAGCTCCGAAATTTCCGATCTCGTTTAACTTTAATCATAACACCCCCAATTAATTAAGACAAAGAAAATATTGAGATAGTTCCAAAACTGAAAAAACTGAAATTAACTAAATATATGTTGTTTTGAAACGATATATTATTCGTTACTTTCTGAACCATTATTTCCTTCTTCAACCCCTACAGCTTCAAAAATTTTAGCCTGTATGGCCTCCTCGACTAATTTTCTAAGTGCATTTTTATCTGAAACTGATTCAAAAATACCCAATTCAATACTTGCTGCTGCAGATGATTGGTGACCCCCACCACCAAAGGCTTTTTTCATTATATCCCCTACATCAATTCTCAGATCCTTTGTCCTTGAACTAATATGTATTTCATTTTCAGATATTCCAAATACATAGGTAGTTGTAATCCCTTCCATCTTAAGTAAAAATTCTGCAGCTCTTGGTAATGCATCCCTATTCTTTATCATTCCAACGTAAGAAAGAGCAATATTACCTTTAATAATTTTTCTGTTTAGTATGGCCCTTGCAAGTACTTCCATTGTCTCAGTATCCATTTCAGGATTCTCTATCATTTCCAAAACTTTAGCATCCATTAGCCCCTGCAAATACCCTGCAGCTTCAAAGTCCTTTTTTGAAGTTTTTCTTTTAAAATAGTTCGTATCTGATGCTATTGCATAGTAAAGTGCAGTTGCCAAATCTCTACTTGGCGTCATATCCATTTGCATTAAATACTCTGTTAAAATAGTAGCAGTTGCACCAACATCCTGCCTAATATCTTCATATTTTGCATTTAGATCTCCGTTCTCGTGATGATCTATTAATATAGCTATCTCCGTGTTTTCGGCATCTATTGGAAGGGTTTTTGAACTTGAAGAATCCACCACTGCAATCGAACAGTAGTTTTTCAAATCAACATCATCTATGTGCTTTAATTTAATGCCCAATAAGTTTATCATTGCCTTATTTTCGTCATAACCTATTTTCCCCCCATATACAATTTCAGAATTTACGCCCCATTTTTCTAATATTGTTTTTAAGGCCATTGAACTTGCCATTGCATCAGGATCGGGATTTTTATGCGTAACTATTAAAAAAGGAGCCTTAAACTCACTATCAGTTGACTCCTTATCTTCTTTCTCACCATAATATTTGTTAAATTTTCTCCGAGCATCTAAAGCGAGCTCCCTAAGGTCTGCCAATTTTCTCCTTAACTTCGACTTTTCAATTTCTGCTATAACATCTTTTGCAGCACTTTCTAATGGATATATAACCTTATCGACATCAAGACCGCTGTAAAGATCAGGATACTTAACTACCCCTCTAGCTATAAGATAACCCCTTTGATTTAATTGAGTTACTAGTTCTGCAATTTTTCTATTTATCTCGTAGTTATTTGTTAGAATTAGTATTGTGTCAGCATCTTTAATTCTTGCTCTATTGAGAGTATCCTCTTCAGTGGCATCCCCCACAATATAATCAAAATCAATTTCCTCAAGTGATTCAAATACAGCTTCGTTTTTATCAATTACCACGATTTTATCAAGATTTTTGGCATTATTCACGATTTTACGACCAAACGAACCGTAACCAATAATTAATATCATAGTATACCTCCAAAGGCATGGGACATTATATTCTAAACGATATAGTTCACAAGTACGTAGTAATGTAAGTAATAATGGGGTCTAAAACATCACTTTTAATATAATCTCAAAATAATGGTATATAATTTTAATGTTAAGACATGCTATAAAAAGAAAATGAAACAAGGTTACATTCCCCAGAATAGGTTCCCTTCGAGTTTTTGTTTTAATTCCATGTATTTTGAGAGGGCTTCCCGTTCATCTCCTCTTAATTCTCCCTTATATTCATGGTAGAGCTTTCTAACTTCATGTTCAGGAACTTCCACATATAGTATATCATTTTCCTTGGCGTTCCTTCCCAACACTATATTACCTTCAATTGAAATAGGAACCTGCATGCCAACTTTTGCCTCTTTAATATTCTCCTGCTTTTGGTTTTTAATTTCTTTCACATAACCTAATTTTTTTCCATCCTCAGTCATTAAAGGACTGCCTACTTTTAAGGTCCCATATATAACTTCAACACCACAGATCGCAGGATTTTTCTGCCTGAATATACAGTTAGGAAGTATTTTAATGATTGCAGGTTTTGTAAGTTTACTTAATTCATCGGATTTCATCTTTTCATTCATTTCTTTTAACCATTCATCATAGTCTTCAACTAACTTGTAGATAATGTTTCCTTCAAATACCTTTACATCGGTTTTTTCTATTTCTGTTTTTGCATCTGGAAGTATTTTTGTGTTAAATGATATTATAGCCCCATTTAATGGGTTTGATTGAGCATAGGATGAAGCTTCAATAACGTCTTTTTTAGAAACGTCCCCAACTTCTGCTTTTTTAATTTTAACATTATTTTTTCTTAACTCATTGGCAAGAGCTTCCAATGAACCCATAGTGTCTGCCTTAATGATGATTCCTTCTTCATCTGTCTCTATGGCTACTTCTTCAATTTCTTTCAAAATTTCCTCTTTAGCCTCATCTACCTTGTTCTTTGGAACGATCCTTAAAGGACTTCCTGCAATAACGTTTTCCAATTCAGGAGCTGATATTTTAACCCCTGCAGATGCAACAACCTCTTTAACAGGTTTAAACTTATCCCTTGGATCTCTCATTTCATCCAATGGTTTAGGTTTTAAAAGGGCCTTAATCTTTGAAACTAAAACTCCATCAGGATTTCCAACCACTATATAATCTCCTCTTTTTGCAATACCGTCATAAATTATCGCATCAATAGTTTTTCCCAGTCCTTTTTCTTCTTTAACTTCCAAAACGGTACCTTTTGCATAACCTTCAACATTTAAGCTCAAGTTCTGTTCTAAAAACTTCTGAGCCAAACCTGCAATCATAACCAGTAAATCTGGGATTCCTTCTCCAGTCATAGCTGAAACTGGAATTATGTTAACAGTTTTTGCAATGTCTTTAACCCTCATAAAAAGGTCTGCTTCAAAGCCCATTTCGTTTAAAGGCTTTATAACATTTTCATAGAGTCTTATTTCGAATTCAGTCAATGCATTAGGATGCTGATTTTTCTCATTAAAATTTAAAACAAATGGCCCTTCAACAGAGCTCCATCCTGGGATAAGATCAATTTTATTTGCAGCTACCACGAAGGGGGTTTTACATTGTTTTAAAATATTAATAGCCTCAATCGTTTGGGGCTTAAACCCTTCATTAATATCTACTACCAATATGGCAATATCTGCCAGAGCTCCTCCCCTTTTTCTCAAGGAGGTAAAAGCCTCGTGTCCTGGGGTATCAATAACCAAAAGCCCAGGAATCGTTATTTTAGCATTTAACATATTTAGTAGGTTTCCAGAAATCTTCTTTATAACGTCTATTGGGATTTCACTGGCCCCAATATGCTGGGTAATTCCACCAGCTTCTCTTTTTGTAACCCTTGTTTTTCTTATTTTATCAAGTAAACTTGTTTTACCATGATCCACATGCCCTAAAACACTAACTATAGGAAATCTTAAAGCCATAAAAAATCACCGTTTTGTAAATTGTTTCACACTAAAAATATCCGATATCTCACAATTCACATTGTTATATAATATTTATCAAAATACATATCAATAAACGTTTTTTAAATAGAGACGATAATCACTTATAATATAGATATTTTACTAAAATAGATCGAGGTTATATAAAAAGATTTATTATTTAAAATATATTGCACTGCACCACTTTTTATTTTTTATGGCAATTTTAAGAAATATCGCCATAAATTATCTTCCAAAAAATAGACTTATTTCTCTCTCTGCACTTTCTTTTGAATCAGATGCATGTATTATATTATCAGGAGTCGATAAAGCAAAATCTCCCCTGATAGTCCCAGGTTCTGCTTCTTTAGGATTTGTACTTCCGATCATTTTCCTAACAATCGATATTACATTTTCTCCTTCAACAATAAGAATTACGATTCTACCTGATGTCATGAAATTTATAAGTTTCTCATAAAACCCTTTTCCTCTGTGTTCCATATAACACTTTTCAACCATTTCTCTTGAAAGGGTTAACATCTTCATATCTACAATATCAAGCCCTTTATCTTCGAATCTCTGGATAATTCTTCCGATTAATTTTCTTTTAACTGCATCTGGCTTTAAAGCCACAAAAGTTCTCTCTTTCATAGTAATCCCTAACATACCACAAAGACTGCAAAAGTTAAAAACTGTTAAATGATTAAATAAATAATAATTAAGTATATTTTATTTTAAAGAGAAAGCATGTCCCTAGCAACATAGTAGCTCTTTGCATGCCCACATGATGGACACTTTTCTGGAGCTTCAGTTCCGTTATGGATATACCCACATTCAAGACAAACCCATTCTGTTTCCTCATCTCTTTTAAACATTGTTCCGTTTTCAACTGCTTCAAGGATTTTTTTGTACCTTGCCTCATGATGCTCTTCTGCCCTACTTATCGCCCTAATTCTTTCTGCTATATCTTTAAGTCCTTCTTTTTCAGCTATTTCTGCAAATTCTGGATACATGTATGTATTTTCATAATGCTCTCCATCTATCGCAGCTTTTAGGTTTTCCACGGTGTTTCCGCAAACTAATGGTGCTTCAATTTCGGTTTTTATGGCGTCATCTTTTCTAAGTTCCTGAATAAACTCAAAAAAAGTCTCAGCATGTTCTTTTTCATTGTCAGCAGTTTCAAGAAAGACCTTGGATATAAATACATACCCCTCCTTCTTTGCAATCTTTGCATAGAAACTATATCTATTTCTTGCCATACTCTCTCCAGCAAATGCCTTAACCAAGTTTTCAATAGTACCCATAGTGTACCTCCCCTATTTTTTGTGAATAAATATATAAATCTCAAACAATAAGAATCTTTCCATACAATATACAATATATAGTTCAAAAATATAAACGGTGAAAAAGATGATATGTATTGTAATGGGAAGCGAAAGCGATGTTAAAATAGCCGAAAAGGCTGTTAATATTTTAAAGGACTTTGAAGTAGAATTTGAAGTTAGAGTAGCTTCAGCCCATAGAACACCAGAATTAGTTGAAGAAATAGTTAAAAATTCAGATGCAAAAGTTTTTATAGCGATTGCAGGATTGGCTGCCCATTTACCAGGTGTTGTAGCATCTTTAACAACAAAACCAGTTGTTGCTGTTCCTGTTGAGAGCAAACTGGATGGAATGGATGCATTACTAAGTGCTGTTCAAATGCCTCCAGGAATCCCAGTAGCTACTGTTGGTGTAGATAGAGGTGAAAATGCTGCTATTTTAGCCCTTGAAATGCTGGCAATATCTGATGAAAACATTGCATCAAAATTGAAAGATTTCAGAACTAAACAAAAAGAGAAGGTTATGAAATCCGATGAAAAAGTTAAAAACATGTTTTAAATTACATCTCAACAAATATGTCTTTTCCTTTTTTCATTGCACTTAAGAGCTCTTTTCCAATGGATGTTTTTTTGTTTAATTTTACAGTACCATTTGAACTTACGGTAGCAGAGCAGAGATATTCTCCATCAATATAAATTTTAATATTCGCTCCAACAAAATCCTCCCCTGCATCTACAACGATATGTTTTCCAGTCTCAATTAATCTTGTAGTTTCATAATCGCTCATATATTCGTACTTATCAACTTCTTCATCATAATGACCTTGAGTTTCAGCTCCAGAATCTGAACCCAATTCTCTAACACTTATTTTTAATCCTATTATATCTTCCAGCTTGGATATTTCCTTTCCCCCTTTTCCTATAATTGAAGGAATGTACTTCTCATGAACTCTAAGTTCAATTGTATCGTTGCCCAATATTTTAATCTCAGGTTTTGCCTTTTTTGGAATGTATGGTTTCAAAGCCTTCTTTATATTTTCTTCGGCATATTTGTAAACTGGAGGTACTTCGCTAATTTCTTCTTCCTTTATAGGCATGACTACAACCTGTTCCCCATAGGTGTATATCTCGTATTCGGGTTTTTTTGTTACAAAGTCTTTAATTTCAATAACAGGCCTTGCCAAATCTGCCTCTTTCATTCCATGCGGAACTTTAACTGTAAAGCCCACTTCATAAACCTTTTCAATTTTTCCATCTTGAATAAATACAACAGTATCTACAATCTGAGGAATTATACCGAGCTCTACTCTACCTATGAGTCTCTGTATAGCATCTATTGGCTTTGAAGCATGAACTACCCCAACCATTCCAACTCCTGCCATTCTCATATCTGCAAATATTTCAAAGTCCCTTGTCTTTCTGACTTCATCGTATATTGTGTAATCAGGCCTTACTAAAAGTAAAATATCGCAGGTTTTTTCCATACTCCCCTCAAGTGGTGCATACTGAGTAATTTCAGTACCTACCTGTAAATCCCTTGGACTTTCCATTGTTTTTACTATTTTATTGTTGCTCCTATAGTACTCTGCCAATGCTGAAACAAACGTTGATTTTCCACTACCTGGAGCTCCTGAAACAAATATACCTTCTGCTTTCTTTAGTCTATCCATTAGATGTTCTGATAAATTGTAATCATCAAGTGAAACCTTTGTGATAGGCCTTACAGCCGTGACTTCGAGACCTTCTGAAAACGGAGGCCTTGTTATGGCTATTCTCATGTTTCCAAGCTGGATTACTGTTGCCCCTCTTCTCTGTATCTCAATTAATCCATTATTTTGCTCACTGTATTTTAAAATATTATCAATTATAGCTTCCATTTCTTCCCTTGTGAGCTCCTTATCATCTACAGGGGTAAGTTTAACTTCCCCAGGTTTTCCTCTTTTTACATATGGTTTGCAGTTTTCCTTCAAATGAACTGATGTTGTTAAAGAGTCAAAATATTTATCCAACACCAATTCAACTTTTTCTTTTTTAACGTGTAGATAGTAGGACTCTATTCCTTGAGCAAGTGCAAGGTTGTATTGTATTCTATCGCTTGTTAAAAGTATTGAGTCGGTTTCTTTTGCCACATTTCTAATCATTGCATCTATTTCCCCGCTCTTGGCAAGTGAAATAATATCAACTGAGGGTCTTTCCCCGTAGTATTCTATTTCAATATTGCTTTCCTTTGCAACATCTACCATTTTCTTCAATTCTTCAATTCCTAAATAACCTATTTCCCTACCTTTATTTGCCTGAGCTTCCAACTCAGATATAACTGCCTCAGGGATTATTATCTTACTATTTTCTATTACTCCATTCTCTATCAGGTCAGTTATTCTACCGTCAATAACTACACAGGTATCTACTGTTATTTTTTTATTTTTTAAATCAGGGATTGTAGTTGGAATATCCTCATCTTCATTTTGTGAACCGCCAACAAATATTGGTTCTTGATTTAAACCACTAGAATCTTGTTTATCGTCCATACTATCACCTAAATAAGTTATTAATATGTAAGTAATAAATGCCAACAAATTTAGTATTAAACAAAAAAGTTAATTTAACAAAGTTTTTATATTGTATTTTTATTATCGTTCCCGTTAAGGGTATTAAAAATCTTTTAGATTTTCATAATTTTATCCCCTACAATGGATAAATTTCCACTCTCTAAATCTAATTTATAGTGGAAACATGAATAATAGTCTTCGTGACAAGCCCATCCCTTCTGTTTTACAACGAATAAAAGAGCATCGCCATCGCAATCACGATAAACTTCTTTAACATATTGTGTATTTCCACTTTCCTCCCCTTTCCTCCAAATCTTATTTCTGCTTGTTGAATAATAATGCATAATTTTGGTTTCAAGGGTTTTTTTCAGTGATTCCATATTCATGAAAGCGGTCATTAAAATATTTTTGTTCTCATCCATCACAATTGCAGTTATGAGCTCTCTACCATCAATATTTCTGAACTTCAGATTTAAGTTATTAATTAACTCGTTAGTGTTTGATTTTTCCATAAGGTATCACCGAACAAAGTGAAGGTGAGCTATGAGATAAAAACCTTCGGTTTTGAGCAATGAAAACCATCAGGTTTTCATTCAATCCTAAGGATTTCATTCAACCTACTAAACCGTATTTCTTTATAAAACTGCAAATATGATTATAAATATAAATTCTATAAATATCTTGAGAAAAGGATAATCAATTCAATCATATTCTGAGACTGTCTCTTATTCTACTTTATATCCTTTGTTATTTCCAGTAGTTACTATGATCTCGCCTTCTATTCCATTTTCATCAAAAAACTTCTTTGAAGCTTCAATTATTATCTTCTTATCTCCAATTGAATATATGGTAGGTCCAAAACTGGACAAACCACTGTATGAAACATCCTGCAATGTTTTTAAAAGTTTTTTGACAGTTTCACTCTGAAGATCAACCTCTACCTTCTTAAAACCTAAGTTTTGTATATTATTTATAACCTCTCCAAAGGAATTTAAATCTTTTTCAATTATTGATGGCATCATCTTCATTAGGATTAGATGGCATAGCTTTTGGGTTTCAGATAATGGGATAGGGCAGTATGTCTTAAATATATCTACTTCTTTGTTTCCATGTATATTTTTGCCCCTTGGTATCGTTAAAACTATATCCCAGTTAAAGTCATGCCTAAAAAGTATGGGCGCAGGCCTTACATTTTTTGACACAGAAGAAGGTCTGAAATCCTCTTTATCCTTGCCTGGTCCAAATGTGTGCCCCCCATCAACTATAAAACCTCCATTTTCAAATGCTGCAATACCAATACCTGATGTACCGCCTCTCCCAGTTATTTTTGCAATTTCGGTAGCGCTTAATTCTTTTCCGTAGATTAATGAGGTCAACTTTCCAGTTGAGATTGCCATCTGAGTACCACTGCCTAAACCAGTATGTGGAGGAATTATATTGCGTATTTTTAAAGATATCCCATCTTCATTTATATGGTTTAAAACCTTTTTTGCAGAATCGTAAATCCTTTTTTCCATATCCTCTTTCATACTTTTATTTAAATCAGCTTTTAAATCTATCTCTATCTCATCGCTTTCTTTACCTTCAATTACGAAATTTGGATAATCTAAGGCTACCCCTACACCACCATCTACCCTTCCAATACTGCCGTTCAAGTCAATTAAACTCATGTGTATTCTTGAAGGGGAAGTTAACTTTAATTTCATCATCTCACCTAAACCTGAAACACTCCAAATTATACTATTCCTTCTCAGAAACCAGTACCTCTATCAAGTCCCCTCTTGTGACAATTCCAACAAGTTTTCCGTTTTCAACAACGGGAAGTCTCTTAATTTTATTTTTAATCATTATTTCAGCAGCTTCATTTATTGAAGTTTCGGGTGTAATTGTTATAACATCCCTTGTCATAGCTTCCCATACTTCGGTTTTTAGGGCATTTTTCATATCTTCTTTGAATTCTTCCATTTTTATAGCTGCTTTTAAAGGTAATTCAATTAAATCCAGTGGAGAAGGTAGTATTAAATCAAATCTTTCATCATGGGTTGTAATTGTCTTTACAATATCACTTTCTGAAATGACCCCAACTATTTTACCATCTGCATCCACAACCGGAGCTCCACTTATTCTATTTTTTCTAAATAAAGTTATGACATCTTCGATACGGTCATTTTGATTTACCGTTATTGGTTCCTTCATAACTGATCTCACTTCGATCATATACTCACCAGAAAATTTATCAACATATTAAAATATATATAACCTCTCTTTTAATATACTTATACTTATGGTGAAAAAAATGCACGTAAGGATTAACAATGGAATAAGTGAATGTGATATTCACTTAATAGGTACTGCCCATGTTTCCGACGAAAGTATACATAACGTGGAAAAAGCAATAATGGAAATAGATCCTGATTTAATTGCTGTTGAACTCGATAAAGACAGATTTCTTTCCATTATGAACAGCGGAAACTCAAAGAATGCGGATAATATACATAATATAGATATTTTAAAGATTATTAAAGAAGGAAAGATTGGGCTCTTTTTGATTCATACAATTTTAGCGAATTTTCAAAAAAAGATTGGGGAACAGTTTGGCATAAAACCAGGTAGTGAAATGAAAAAAGCGGTAGATTTGGCTATTTTATATAATAAACCTGTTTCACTTATAGACCGGCCAATAAACATTACTCTTTCAAGGGCCATGAATAAAATGACTTTAAAGGAAAAAATAGATGTTTTATTGGGGCTCCTAACTGAAAAAAACGATATTGAAATAGATGAAAAATCACTAAACAATATGATAAATAACGCCGAAGATTTAATTTTAATGTTAAAAGAAGTTTCACCAGCAATTTACGAAGTTCTTGTAGATGAAAGAGATAAGTTCATGGCAAAGAACATTTTTGAATCCAGTAAGGGAAAAGAAAAAATAGTTGCAGTTGTTGGGGCAGGCCATTTAAATGGAATTGCCAACTATTTAAGGGAACTTGAATCTGGAAAAAATATTGATTTAGGAGAGTTAATGGAAGTTAAAAAGAAGTCCAACATACTTGGAAAATTGGCGTCAATTGGTTTGGTTTTATTAATCATCTATGGATTTTATATGGCTTCTTCAAATTTAGATGTTTTAAAAAAACTAACTTTAGATTGGATACTTGTAAATGGAAGTCTTTCATCATTAGGTGTTTTAATCGCCAGGGGACGTATTCAAACTGCAATTGCAGCGTTTTTAGCTGCACCGATAACTTCCCTAATACCAGTTATTGGAGCAGGGTATATAGCAGGTCTTGTGGAGTTAAAATACAGAAAAATAACTGTTGAAGACATAAAAGAATTATTTAACACTGAAGATTTTAAAAAACTAATTAAAAATAATGCAATGAAGGTACTAATAGTGGCTGCACTTGCAAATTTAGGAAGTGCCATAGGTACCTTTTACTTTATACCAAGATTTTTAGGATATTAAAAAATAAAAAACAAGGAAAAATTTTAAAAATATAGGTGTAATAAAAAAGTAAAATAAAATAGCTTATAAAAGCTCTTTAACTTTGTCCATCATTCTTTTTAGGATTTCTTTATCTGACATTACATCTTCTGGAGGGTCAATGACTTTTTTAAGAGCGATTGGAACGCCATCCATCCTATAAGCGGTTCCTCCACATTCAACTCCAGCAATTGCCGGAGGTAGTATTATATTTGCCAGTTCTGTTGTTGGAGTTTGGTGGGGCTCCATCACTATTAAAGGAATTTCAACCATTCTCTCCACTGCCTTTTGAGGGAAGTGAGCTCCAGGATCTGATGCAAGGTTTAACATGGCATCAGCTTCTCTTCTCATTAACAGATCGGTTACACTTGTATCCCCTGGATTGAATATAGGGCTTCCACTTGAGTAATCAACACATAGTGGATAACCACTTATCCAGGTGCACACTTGGTTAAATCCATTCACATTGTAGTGTCCCCTCATCGGTATAAGTGTGAATTTTGTATGGGCATTTAAATCAATAATAAGTTCAATGGCATTGTCAATATTTCTGTGCTTACTTCCTGATTGGGTGACACCCATACCAAAGAACAAATTTCCAAATTGGGCATTTTTAAGCACATCTATTGCCTCATAAATAGTTTCCACAGGGATTCCTGCAATTTTTTCCCCTTTCAACTCAAACCCTTTCAATGCCGCCCTCATTGCACTTATTAACTCATAATCTTTATGAGGTTCGACTTGTAGGTGAACATCTGCTAACTTCGCAGTATCTGTTTTTCTCGGATCTACAACAATTAATGTTCTATCATTTCTCCCTCTTTCTCTGAAAAATCCTCTTGAAAATACACCATACCTACTCATGTGTCTTGGATGAGCATGCATTGGATTGCATCCCCAATAGATCACTACATCTGCCCTATTTTTTACCTCACCTAATGTACAAATAGGATAACCTACATCCTGCAATGCCCAAACACTTGGTCCGTGGCATACTTCTGCAGTATTACTTACTACTCCTTTTACCTTTTCGGCCAATTCTATCCCATACACGTGAGCATGACACTCTGTTGCTGAAAATCCATATATCAATGGTTTTTTGGCATTTACTAGTATTTCTGCCGCCTTCTCTATTGCAGTATCCCAATCAACCTTTTTAAAATCGTCTTTTTTATTTTCCCTCATTAAAGGTCCTGTGTGTCTTGTAGAACCTTCTCTATGGGTAAATTTACTGTATCCAATTCTGCATGCGTTCTTTGTCCCGATTATGTGATTACCTTCAACATAGCACTCTATGTCGTCACATAATGTTCCACAGAATGGACAAACCACATCTTTTATTATTTCCATAATACCACCTTCATATGAAACATGAAAAAATATGGGAGCTCCAAGAAGGAGTTACAACTTTGATTTTGTTAATTCTCATGAATCGTAAAATCTGTTAGGATTTCACCAACCTCCAAAGGAGTGCTAAAACCCAAATGTTTCATTCAATCTTGAGTAAATATACATAAAATTAGGAATTAATCAACGGAATCATAGATTCCGTTTTTAAAGTCTTAGATGATTAATTTGAGTTATGCTGTATCCCTAAACATCCCTTCAATCTGTTTAAACAGTTGTATTGTTTTGAAGTGGTCTTGTTCTAATGCACCACTAGGACATCCTGCAGGACAGGTTCCACATCCTTTACACAGGGCTGAGATAACTTCAGCTACTACTTTACCGTCTTTTTCAACCAATCTTGGAGCTCCGTATGGACATTGTTTTACACAAACTCCACATCCACCACAGATTTCTGCATCTACTGACGCAATTATTGGTTCAACTTCAACTTCTCCTTTAGCAAGTGGAATCGCAGCTCTTGAAGCAGCGGCAGAACCTTGTGCAACTGATGCAGGGATATCTTTTGGCCCCTGACAAGCTCCAGCAAGATAAACACCGTCTGTTGCAGTATCAACAGGTCTTAATTTTGGGTGTGCTTCCATAAAGAACTGGTCAGGTGTTCTTGAAATACCCAATATTTTTTGGACCTCATCAGCTGATTTTGTTGGTACCATACCTACTGAGAGAACTACTAAATCATATTCTTTTTCAAGTATTTCTCCTAACAAGGTATCTTCTGCCCTAACTACAAGGTTTCCTGTTTCTGGATCTTCTATAACTTGTGATGGCCTTCCTCTCATGAATTTAATACCGTACTGTTTGGCACTTCTTTCATAGAACTCTTCGTATCCTTTGCTGAACGCCCTTATATCCATATAATAAATATCTATCTCGGTATCTGGTGATTTTTCCTTAATTAACTGAGAGTTCTTCATTGCATACATACAACAGACGTTTGAACAATATTTGTTTCCAACTTTTGCATCCCTTGAACCAACACACTGGATAAATGCGATTCTTTTTGGTTTTTGCCCGTCACTTAACCTTATAACCTTTCCACCTGTAGGACCAGAGGCGTTAATCATCCTCTCCAATTCAAGTGCAGTTACAACGTTATCATATACTCCATATCCGTACTCTTCCCTAACTGTTGGATCAAATGCATCATAACCTATTGCACAAATTATCGTACCTACTTCAGCTTCTATAATTTCAGGTTCTTGATCAAAGTCTATGGCATTAGGCCCACAAACTTTTGCACACAATCCACATTCTATACAGTGTTCTTTATCAATGGTGTATTTTGCAGGAACTGCCTGTGGAAATGGCTTATAGATGGCTTTTCTCATTCCAATGCCCATATCAAACTCATTTGGAACATCTATTGGACATACTTCTGAACACTGCCCGCATCCAGTACATTTTGTTTCATCGATGTATCTTGCCTTTTTCATTATTTTGACTTTAAAGTTTCCAACATATCCTTGGACATCTACAACTTCAGAATAGGCATAAAGTTTAACGTTTGGATGCTTTGCAACATCTACCATCTTTGGAGCTAAAATACAAATAGAACAGTCGTTTGTAGGGAATGTTTTATCAAGTTGGGCCATTCTTCCTCCAACAGAAGGAGTTTTTTCTACCAATATGGTTTCAAAACCCATATCTCCTAAATCTAGTGCAGTCTGAATACCTGCAACTCCCCCTCCAATAACCAGAGCTCTTTGTGTAACCCCTACTTTGATGAACTCTAAAGGTTCTAACAACCTTGCCTTTGCAACAGCCATTCTTACTAAATCTTTTGCCTTTTCTGTTGCTTTTTCTTTTTCATGCATGTGTACCCAAGAGCAGTGTTCTCTTATGTTCGCAAACTCAAATAAGAATGGGTTTAATCCTGCTTCAGCAACACACCTTCTAAATGTTGGCTCGTGTAATCTTGGAGAACATGCAGCTACAACCACCCTGTTTAAGTTGTGTTCTTTGATGTCTTTTTTAATCATTTCTTGCCCAGGATCTGCACACATGTATTTGTAATCTCTTGCCACAACAACATTCTTTAAGGTTTTAGCAAACTCGGTAACATCTGGACAGTCAACAGTCCCTCCGATGTTGACTCCACAATGGCAAACATATACGCCAATTCTTGGCTCTTCCATGTTATCACCAATTTTATAATTCATTTTAATATTTTTGATTATTAACCAATTTACTAATATTGTAATTGGATTTTCTAATATGGTAATATGCAAAATATTCAAGTCTTTTCAAGCGATGGTAAAATCCGAAGAACCATATAATCCTTCATCTGCTCCGAAGTCGAAGCAAATCATCAACTTTCGTTTATAAATTCCTTTGGAATTTATGCTTTATTTCAGCTCACTTCAATGCCAGCGCATTTCTTTTAATCTTCTTACAGGCGTCAACACACTTTAAACACATGACACAAAAACCGCTTAAAGGCATTTTTTCATTTTCAGTTAATTCTAACATATCGTATGGACAAACTTTTACACATTCTCCACATTTATTACACAGAGTAGGGTTGAATTCAATCCTATTGTATTCTTTCCCATCATAAGTTACCGTTCCTAGTTTCAATGCTCCAGTTGGACAAACTGTTGTACATGCCCCGCATCTAACGCACATTCTGAACTTCTCTTTCTCATCTGTTTTTTTCTTTGTTGGGAGCTCCATACCCCTCTTATTGACAACTTTTATAGCACTTGTTGGACACTTCATAGCACATGAACCGCAGTAATTGCAGCTCTCTTCAATCCACGCAATGCCTTCCTCACTTACTGGTTTAGGTGGTTTATACTCAACCTCTAAAGTTATGGCATCTACAGGACATGCATTTGCACACAGACCACATGCTGGACATCCAACTGGTGGTTTTGCCATCATATCTTCAACTTTTATTAGATTTTTAGGGCATACGTCTGTACAAACCCCACACCCAATACATTCCTCATTAACTTCAAATTTCAATATATTTTTGTCTCTTTTTGGAGATTTCTTGCCTGCAACGAATATGGCATTCCATGGGCATGTTTGAGCACATACGCTACAATAGATACATTTATCCTTGTCAACTACTGCCTTATCATCACTGATTTCTATTGCCTTAACTGGACATTCCTCTGCACAAATTCCACATCCCACACAGTCGTCGGTAACTGCTATTGGTTCTTGTGGAATAATTATTTCTTTTTTATTTGGTTCAACAACGCCTTCCATTCCAACGAATTTGTCTGGACAGGCATCGATACACTTCATACATCCAACACAGAAGCCTTTTAATTTATCATCTTTGATTGTTAGATTATTTGGACAGACTTTAACACATTCTCCACATAAATCACACTTACTTGAGTTGTACTCAATCTGTTTGATTTTTTTGCCATTTAATTCGATTTCTCTTAGGTTTAAGGCATCATTAGGACATGCGTTGACACAATTTCCACACAGCATGCAGACTTTAAGGGGATTAAGTTTTAGTGCCTCAGTAGGACATGCCCTTTCACATGCTTTGCATAAATAGCAATCCTCCGTATTTACTACTATCATTTTATCCCCTAATTGATTTGACTAATTTATTTTTCTGATAAACATCCAATGATAGGTTATTTGATTCTTCCCCAATTATGTGAGTTGCACAGGACAAACATGGGTCATAAGCCCTAATGAGCATTTCCATATAGTTTAAAACTTGTGGTGTTGCATCTTCAGGAGCTTTTATATACTTTTCAGCAACTTTTCTAACACCAATGTCCATAGCAGGGTTGTTTTGAACTGTTGCAACAACTAAATTAGTATCTGTTATAATTCCATCGTCGTCTGTTTTGAAGTGGTGTATTAACGTTCCCCTTGGAGCTTCAACACATCCTACTCCATCTCCAACAACTTCCTCTGGTTCAGCTCTTATGTCCTCTCCAACTATTTTATCGTTTTCTAAAAGTTCTTTTACCATTTCAGCACTTGAGAGGAGCTCTATTAACCTTGCATAGTGGAATAACATTGGATGGTGGCAAGGTTTTCCAAATTCTTTAACAAATTCGTCATAATATTTCTGTGCAAGTGGTGTAGCCATCTTGTCGGAAACGTTAAGTCTTGATAATGTATTCACCCTATAAATTCCGTCTTCTTCTCCTTTATCTTTTAAATATGGGAATTTTAAGTATGAGTATGGCTTAACTCCTTCGGCAATATAGTTCATGTATTCAGATGGATCAAATTCATATTCAACTTTTCCTTCTGAATTGACAACCCTAAGTTTTCCATCATATAGGTCATGGACTCCATTATTTACCATACCCATATGAGCTGATTCAAAATAGCCTATGTCCAATAAATCCTCATCTTTTATATTTTCAAGTAACTTTTTTCCAACTTCAATAGACTTTTCAGATAACTCTATCGTTCTTTCAGATAGTTTTAGCAATTCGTCTCTTTCTTCTTCTTTCAGTGATTTTGATTGACCTCCAACTACTGCAGTAACTGGGTGAATTGCTCTACCTCCGACTACTCTAACAACATTCTGTCCTGCTTTTCTCAATTCAATAGCATCCTTTATAATTTCTGGATGTTCCTTTGCGATACCCATTAAGTTTCTTTTTAAAACATCATCTGTTGTTGGAAACATTAAATCTGGTGCAGCAAGCATGTAAAAATGGAGTGCATGACTGTGAACTGTTGCCCCTTGATGCATTAAGTTTCTTAAGAGCTCAGCTGTTTCTGGAATTTTCACGCCAAATACATTGTCCACCGCTTTTGCACTTGCTAAATGGTGGGCAACTTGACATATTCCACAGATTCTTGGTGTATATATTGGGGCATCTTCAACATACCTTCCTTCCAAAAACTTTTCAAAACCTCTAACTTCCACAACATGGAAACGAACCTTGTCTAAATTTCCACTATCATCAAAGGATACTGATATTTTTCCATGCCCTTCAACCCTTGTAACTGGTTCAACTGACAATTTTACCATTTTATCACCGTTATTTAATCGCTCTCTAAATTATTATTTCAATCTGATAGGAACAAAAGCACTTGGGAGTGTAAATTTGTAAAAACTTCCTATTTTATCTTTTATTGATTTCGGTAATATCATTGGATCTACATCTCTATCGTTATCAATTCCAAAATCAGAACATAGTGCAGAAATCATTTTTGCTCCTTGATCAACAACAGCATCTGTTGGACCACTGCAACCACTACATGGAACACCTGAGCTCGGACATGGTGCCCCACAACCTTCCCTTGTTGCGATACCTAAGCAGATATATCCTTGTTCCAATAGACATTTTTCAGGATCTGGATTTCCTTCATAGTTTCTTTTTATTGTTTCAATTGCAACTCCTTCTTCACTTTTCTTCCTTGCACACTCTTCACATAAATTCTTCTTAGGCAATTCTGGTTCTTTTCCTTCTAACAATGCTTTTACAACTTCAGCAATCATTTCAGGATTTGGTGGACATCCTGGGATGAAGTAATCGACTTCTATAACCTCAGATAGCGGTTTAACCCTTGAGACTAATTCTGGAACTTCTTCGTTTGGAATAATTCCATCGTCGTTTTTTGTAGTGATAGTTGTTTTATAGGCCCTGTCCAATAACTCATCGTTGGAATACAGATTACCTAACCCTGGAACACCTCCAAATGCAGCACAGGTTCCAAATGCTATGACTATTTTTGCCCTTTCCCTCATTTCTTTTGCAATTTCCAGGTTTTCTTCGTTTCTTATTCCACCTTCAATCAATGCAACTTCAACTTCATCAGGGATTTCTTTAACATCCATAAGCACAGGACAATGAACAAGTTCAACATTTTCCAGCAAATTCAAAAGTTCTTCGTGTAAATCTAACAAACTTATATGACATCCGGAACAACCGCCTAACCATGTTGTTGCTATTTTTACCATCTAAATCACCAATTTTATTTGTCTAATTCTTCTTTTAGTTTGCAAGGTCCAAGAGCTTCTATTTTATTATAGAAATCCTTCATCGTATTTTGGAATTTTTCACCTTCTGATGCAGAAATCCATTCATGGTTTAATCTTTCTTTTTCAATGCCTAATTCTTCCAATAATTCGTAGAGCATCATAACTCTTCTTTGCCATTTATAATTCCCAGAATCGTAGTGGCAATCTCCTAAGTGGCAACCTCCGACAAAAACACCATCTGCCCCTTCTTTAAACACTTTTAAAATAAGGGATGGTTCAATTCTTCCAGAGCACATTACTCTAATTATTCTTATACTTGGTGGGTATTGCATCCTTCCAACACCGGCAGTGTCTGCTCCACCATAGGTACACCAATTACAACAAAATCCAATAATTTTTGGTTCCCATTCAGACATAGAATCACCATTAAATAGTTTAATATCTATATTACAAAAACTAATTACATACTACATAAATCATAGATGTACATAAAATTTTTTATACAGCCCAAATAGAAAACTTTATATAACGTATTAGGAAATCTAATGGATATATCCATCAAATTAAATTTTTGAAAATTTAAACGTAAAAATAAATACGAAAAACAATGATTTGAATTTTTTATTACTATTTTTTAAATTTTTATTATTACCTTAATAAAAATATTGAAAATTATTTTAACATATATACCTTTTTATTTTAACTAAATAAGAAATTTTAATAGATATCATACTTTATAATAGATATATTAATTATCCAAATAAGGTAGGTGATTAATATGGGGAAAATTGTAGAAATCCACCCTACAACAAGGCATGAAGGGCATACAAAGTTGGTTTTGAAGGTCGATGATGAAGGTATTGTTGAAAAAGGAGCTTATCTAAGCGTAACCCCAGTAAGAGGTTTTGAAAAATTCTTAGTTGGAAAACCTGCAGAATTTGCTCCTATTGCAGTATCAAGATTTTGTGGAATTTGTCCCGTAGCTCATGCAACTTCAGCAGTAGAGGCAATTGAAGATGCATGTGATATAACACCACCAAAAGATGGGTTGTTGTTAAGAGAACTATGTGGAATAGGCAATAAAATGCACTCACACCCATTACATCAATTTTTGATATCTCCTGACTACGTACCCAAGGATGATTCAAATGAGTTTATTAAAAGGGTTCAGGCAATGAGAAGAATAGGACAATATATTGTTGATGCCGTTGGAGGAGAAGCAATTCACTCTCCAAATATCAAGGTTGGAGGAATGGCAAAGCAAATTACCGAAAGTACAAAGGCAAAGATGTACTACAAATGCAAAGAATATGAAAAACTTGCAAAGGAACAGCTGGAGTATTTAATCCCAATATTTGAAAGTAGAACCTTGAATGATGGAACTGAGCTCCCAGAAAAACTTGGATATCATGATTTTGGATATATTGCAACACATCCAACTTACGGGGATAGAACCAAAATAGACCAAGATAAGGTTGTTGAATATACTCCTTTTGATGTGTACGACAAAGACGTAGCAATTCAGTCATCTACTACAGTTCCAACCTATAATGGAAGATTGATGGAAGTTGGTCCAAGGGCAAGATTTAGTAAATTCTTCGATTTCAAAGAAAAAGGTGCTATGGCATTACATATAGCAAGAGCATATGAAATTTCTGTTCTTGTTAAAAGAGCCATGGAGATTCTTGACGAATTAAATGTAAATGGAAAAACCATGTCCGATGAGCCAATAGTCGGAGATGGTGAAAAATTAGGTTTAGGTGTTCATGAGGCTGCAAGAGGGCATAACACTCACCAGGCAGTAATTGATAAAGATGGAAACATAGTTTATTACAACGCAATTGTTGCAACAACGTGGAACATTCCTGTTATTAGTAAGGCTGTTGAAGGAACCCATTACAAGTTTGCAGAACATATTGTTAGAGCCTATGATCCATGTATCTCATGTGCAACCCATATGATCATCAAGGATTATGATGACAAAATAATTGGTGAGAAGATACTGAAATAAACTGAGGTGAGTATTTGCCAGATTACCTTAATAAAGAGATTTTAATCCTCGGGTGTGGGAATATTCTGTTTGGCGATGATGGATTTGGATATGCTGTAATAAACAAGCTGAAAGAAATCCGAGATAATTATCCCATCTCGAAATGTGCAAAATTAAATTCTGACAAAATAGAAATTATTGATGCGGGAACTGGGGCTTCTCACTTCATACTATCGTTAATTGATAAAGACACGCCGATCAAGAAGATCATAATCATAGATGCAATCGATTTTGGTTTAAAACCTGGTGAATTAACAAAACTATATCCTGAAGATTTGCCAAACATAAAAAAATATCACATAGATGCCCACGATATGCCCCTTGCAGAAATGATAAAGGAAATTAATGAAAAGTATGGCGTAAAAACCGTAGTTATTGGATGCCAATCGAAGAACATGACTGCACCAGACATATGTCTTGAATTATCAGAAGAAGTTAAAAATGCAGTTGATAACGCAGTTGAAATGGTTTTAGATGAATTATTGTAAATGCTGATCTTTGTCTCGAAGACTTAACTGTAGAGCTCGTTGAATAAATATTCATGTTTATAACCACCAATCGAATTGTAGTTTCTTACTACCCGTTTCCCGACAAATCTTCGATTTGTCTAAATCTGTAAATTCCAAAGGAATTTACTTCGACACTTGAATGCTCAGCCAAATTTTGCTTAATCATTAATAGGAAGGTGAGATCATGGTTAAAATAGCACATATACACTTGTGTGGATGCACAGGCTGTTTAATATCTCTTGCAGATACTTACGAGCAGCTTTTAGATATTTTAAATAGTGTAGAGCTGGTTTATGCATTGACTTTGGTAGATGAAAAAACCGAGATAAGAGAAACTGACGATAAAATACTCATTGAGAGAGAAATTCCCGATGATATTGACATAGCACTTGTAGAAGGTAGCGTCTGTTTAGAGGACGAACATTCAATGAAAGATGTCTTCGACGCAAGAAGAAAATCAAAAATTGTTGTTGCTTTAGGGGCATGTGCTGCGACTGGTGGAATAACCAGGTTTTGCAGAGGCGGACAAATGTCAAAACCAGTTCATAGTTCATTTGTTCCAATAGGGGATTTAATAAAGGTTGATTTGGCACTTCCAGGATGTCCTCCATCGCCTGAAGCCCTTGTAAACCTAATCACTGCCGCATTAAATGGAGATACTGAATATTTGGAAATTTATGCCGAGTTAGCGAAAAAAACAGAAGCCTGTGGTTGCGACCTATTGGTTAACGTGATCAACAAGTCTCTTTGTATGGGATGTGGATCATGTGCCGCATCATGCCCTACAAGAGCTATAGAGATGATTGACGGAAAACCAAACGTCTTAAAGGAGCTCTGTATTAAGTGCGGGGCATGTAGTTTACAGTGTCCAAGAATAAGATTTCCTAAATTAATTGAAGAAATTGAGTAAAAAGCCAGTACTTATTTTGATAAAACTTCTCAAAAGTTTTGAGGTGGTATGTATGGATCCCTTTGGAAAGTATAAAACTGTGGTATCTGCAAGAGCTGCAGATAAAACCATACTGAAAAAATGTCAAGATGGAGGTATTGTTTCAGCCGCATATATATACGGTTTGGAAAA
>JAALLQ010000086.1_pt1 | contig 92636 bp, 89 predicted proteins | sample 7245921 | NCBI WGS metagenome assembly JAALLQ01 (sample SAMN13049200, study PRJNA578106) | oil field metagenome | isolation source: filtered produced water from oil reservoir B7 | place: USA:offshore Texas | collected 2016 | reverse complement strand
GGTGTGTACCTAGTGTTTCTTTCATAAAAAATATTTTTTAGAAGATTAAAGTTAATTTTATAGAAACTTGAGGGTATATAAGGTATATTTATGATTAATACTCTATATAACCTAATGTTTAATTTAGTTCAGCTTCAGTATCAAGTTCCCAAAAGTAAATAATGGGGGCAATAAGCCCCCATTAACATATTATCTTAGTAATGATCTGTATTTAGTTTAAAACATTTGGTATAGTTTTTCTAACATATCATATTCAAATTTTTTTTGGTCTTTATATAAGTGATTAGATTTTAATAAGGCTGAAAATAGGATTCCTAACATAATCCTCTCCCCTTTCATTAAATATATATGAACAGATTAGCTAAATGTCTTAGTAATGTCTTTATTCACCTTTAGTATAAGCTAGAATTTCTAAAATTAAAAATGGAAAACGTTACCCGTTTTGTGAAAACGGTACCTGTTTTTAAATGGGGCAAAGAGGATTTAAGTTTATTTTACTGAAACAAGTGGATGAATATTTTAAATAAAAGTAAGTTAACTTGCCTCGCTAGTTCCTTGTAGATATCCTTCAATAATCCTCTTTTGGCTCCGTAGAAAAGCTGTTTAAATAGAAAAGATTTATAAAGGTAAAAACAGCTCTTCAAAGTCGCTTCAGAGGAAACATTGAAGGATATTTAAAGCTATACTGTTAGAGTAACTAGCACAAGAGGTTAAGTTAATATTGATAAAGAAAAGATGTAGAAAATTTTAACTTTAAAAACTTAATCCAATAATGAGAGTAAGAGATATTAGTAAATTTTTTGAAATAATCATATTGATTTTTTCGTTGTTACGATATATATTCATTATATAAAAAATATTTAGATTTTGGAGGAGTAAGAATGGCTAAGAGATTTGCACCAGAAGAACTTGATAAGGAAGAGCGCATAAGAAGACATGCCCTAAAACAAAAATCTAAATTAAAAAAGAGAAGTAGAGAGGAAGATTTTAAAGTAAAATCAGGTAAGCGAAGACAAAACAAAAATAACTGGATGAAGAATTATGACTTATATGATTTATATGATGAATACGAATATGAAGACGAATATTAATTATTAACGGTATTGGAAATGTATGTTTTTAAAGTTTCATTTAGTAAGATATAAAAACTTTTCTAGCTCATATGAAGATTTGTTTCTTAAATATGATATATTTTTATAATTGTCGTCAACAGTGGGTATAGATAACCTGAAATAGACGGCAATTTTGTTTTTGGTGAATAATAACCAACTCTATCTTTATGCATAAACTATAATAAGGTGTGTTAAAATGATAAAAGGAGTTGGTTTAGTGTGAATAATCGCAGGTTGCCTGTGTCGATAATAACTTTAAAATTAGTTAGGCCTAGGCTTGAAGTTTATTATCCTATGGTAATTGGATCAAAAAATTTAGCTGTCCAGAATAAAGTAAATGATGCCATACAAAATTTAGTTCAGCAATTGATTAGAGAGCAAGGGTACTATGAAAATTCTATGACACAGATCACAGGTTATTATGAGATAAAAACAAATGAGAGGGGTATACTTAGTCTTGCTCTAATTAATGACGCATATTCTGGTGGAGCCCATGGATTAACTGTTATTAAATCTATTACGGCAGATTTAGAAACAGGGAAGATATATAATTTGCAAGATTTATTTAAACCTGACAGTAATTATGTGGAAAGAATATCAGATATTGTTGAGAAGAAAATAAAAGATAGAAACATTTATCTATTAGGTGATTTTAAAGGGATCAGACCAGATCAGGATTTTTATATAGCTGATAAGGCCTTGGTAATTTATTTCCAGCTGTATGAGCTTACATCATATGCATTTGGCTTTCCATATTTTCCGATATCAGTATATGATATAAAAGAAATTATAAGTGAAGATAGTCCCTTTGATAGACTGATATACTAATAGGAGAAGTAATAAGTTAAACATAGAAAATAATAAAAGTATTTACGAATACGTGGATACTTTTATTTTTGTCTAGGAGTTCAAACGTTTTTTCCAAGAAATTGCAGGCCTCAAACTCAATAGATTCAAATTTTCAAAGAAATTTGAAACTATTTCCAGGAAGATACTAGGTTTTGAATTTTACCTAAAAGAATGACCTGAATTTGCCAAGAGCTAAGAACTAAGAGCTAATCAGGGCTACCAACTACGAACTACTAACTACGAACCAACAAATGCGTCGAAGACGCCTTTGTTCTTTATAATTTTCAGATGATGCACTTGAAATTTTTATCTAAAGGAGTATAGTAGTTATATAAGAAAAATATGTATGGGAGATGACAAAATATGTTACACAATCACTTAGTAGTTGCTATCATTATTTTTACTTTAACTTATACTGCAATAATATCAGAAAAAATTAATAGGATGACCATAGCTTTATTTGGTGCAGTACTTATGATTGTATTTCAGGTTTTGCCTCAAGAGCACGCTTTCAGAGTAATTGATTTTAATACAATAGGACTTCTAATTGGTATGATGATAATGGTAAACATATTAAAGAAAACTGGTATATTTCAGTACGTTGCCATAAAGACTGCCAAGTATTCCAAAGGCGACCCATGGAAGATAATCCTTTATTTTTCAATTATAACTGCTGTTTCATCGGCACTTTTAGATAATGTTACTACTATCTTACTAATTACACCAGTTACATTGGTTATCACGGATACTCTTAAAATAAATCCTATTCCATTTATGATTTCTGAAATATTGGCAGCAAATATTGGGGGAACAGCTACACTTATCGGTGACCCTCCTAATATTATGATTGGCGGTGCTACGAAATTGGGATTCTTAGATTTCCTAATTAACTTGTCCCCAATAGTTGTAATAATATTTATAGTTACAATATTCTTATTGAAATTAATATATAAAAATTCTTTGATCGTAAGTGAAGAAAATAGAAAAAAAATTCTTGAATTTGATGAAAGAAAAGCAATAAACGACAGAGTGCTTTTAATGAAAAGCTTTGCCGTTTTAGGATTAACCATATTGGGATTTACAACCCATCAGATTATTGGGCTAGAATCGGCAACAGTAGCATTATTTGGAGGCTCTTTATTATTATTAATTAGTAAAGTAGAGCCAGAAGACATACTTATAGAAATAGAATGGACAACAATATTTTTCTTCATCGGATTGTTTGTATTAGTAGGAGCGTTGGAAGAAGTTGGAGTTGTAGAGATTCTAGCCAAGAAAATGCTGAATTTTACTAAAGGAGATTTGTTTATGACAGCTATGCTGATACTCTGGATGGCGGCAATAGCTTCTGCTTTCATTGATAACATCCCTTTTGTAGCCACAATGATACCACTTATAAAGAGTTTATCTATGATTTCAGGAATTGATGTTACTCCATTGTGGTGGGCTTTATCCCTAGGAGCATGCTTAGGTGGAAATGGAACTCTTGTAGGAGCTTCTGCCAATGTTATCGTGGGAGGAATGCTTGAAAAGAACAAAAACAAATTAGCCTTTTTGGAATATATGAAAATAGGATTTCCACTGATGATTATTTCAATTATAATTGCTTCAATCTACTTAATTATTTTTTACGTATAGGTTTCATAAAAAAACTTTAACTTTTAATTTAAGTTAAGTATAGAGCTTGATTTTAAAATTTAGTAAAGGTATATTAAAATCTATTGTCAAAAAAATCATGGGAGATGAGTAGAGATGTTCCAAAATCATTTATTAGTTGCAATAATAGTATTTTCATTGGCTTATGTAGCTTTAGTATCAGAAAAAATGAATAGAGTTGTAGTGTCTATGCTTGGCGCCATATTAATGGTAGTTTTTCAAGTAATACCTCAAGATGAGGCTTTTACCTATATTGATTTTGATACTCTGGGTGTACTTATAGGTATGATGATAATTGTAAACATATTAAAAGAAACCGGGTTTTTTCAATATGTTGCTATTAAAACTGCAAAGTTTGCAAATGGTGAACCTTGGAAAATAATAGTTGCATTCGCTATTATAACTGCATTGTTTTCGGCTTTTCTAGCTAACGTTACAACAGTTTTATTAATAACGCCTGTTATGCTCGTTATAACAGATACTTTAAGAGTTAATCCAATTCCTTTTTTAGTGCCGCAAATATTAGTAGCAAATATAGGTGGAACAGCTACACTTATCGGAGATCCTCCTAATATCATGATTGCTGGCGCTGCTGGTTTTGGATTTATGGATTTTATAATAAATTTAGCACCTGTTGTTATTATAATCTTTGTAGTTACAATTGCTATATTTAAAATTTTATATGGAAAAGTTTTAGAAGTTGATGATAGAAATAGAAAGAAAATTTTAGAATTTGATGAGAATAAAACCATAAGGGATAAGGGGCTTTTAATTAAATGCTTGATAGTTTTAGCATTAACCATATTAGGTTTTATAACACATGACCTGTTAAATCTTCAATCTGCTACAGTAGCACTGTTCGGGGCAACTCTATTACTTGCTATCAGTGGAGTTGATGCTGAAGAAATTATATTGGAGACTGAATGGACTACAATTCTTTTTTTTGTAGGACTGTTTATAATGGTTGGGGCATTAGAAGAAGTAGGGGTAATTGAATTTCTTGCCCAACGAATGGTTAGTTTAACTAAAGGTAATATTTTCATTACCGTAATGATAATTTTGTGGGTATCTGCAATAGCCTCTTCATTCTTAGATAATATTCCTTTTGTAGCCACAATGATTCCATTAATAAAAAATCTTGGTGTTATTTCGGGAATGAATACTGTTCCTTTATGGTGGGCGCTATCTTTAGGTGCGTGTCTTGGAGGTAGCGGCACATTAATTGGTGCATCATCAAATATTGTAATAGCTTCTATACTTGAAAAAAATGGGCACAAATTAGGCTTTGTAGAGTACATGAAAGTAGGATTCCCATTAATGATTGTTTCAATTATAATTTCTACTATCTATTTAGTAGTTATATATATATAATTATCTTAAGGGTATATATATTAAATGAGGAAATTGCATAATTAATATTTATATTTAGGATCTAAAATTGTATACAATTCAATTTAGTAAAAGCAATGTTGTTTAAAATATTTATGCATACTTAGTGTAAATTTTATGCAATATGCAATTTCCTCAAATAAATAAAATAAAAATGGGGTGTTAAAATGAGAAAATATGTTAATTCAGAGGCAAGTCAGCACGAGATGAAGCTTATACAGATGGGCGCTGAAGTAGAGCAAATAAACAGTAAAATGTGCTATGTAAGGTTTAAGGTTTATCATATTGATGTAGAATATGTCTATAATATAAATGCAAAAAATAAATATTTTTTGGAAAGAATAAAACCATATCCGTTGCCTATAAAGGAATATGAAACTGAATCAGATTTAATTAATATAATCAGAATTGATATTAAACAGTTTGAAAATGCCTGTAAAAGTAAAAACATTGATACATTCATTAAAATTAATAGAGAATTAAATACAGCAATAAAGAGGTTTGAAGATTTATTCCTGTACTACAATGTGCCCAGGGTAGAGGGTGAAATTATCATGCAAAAGATAAATGAAATTCAAGAGGAGATTCGTAAGACCCAAAAATTATCACAAAGAGTATTTTTCGATAAGAATCCGGATAATTTATAAATAAAATAATGGGCTTAGAGGTTTTTATGAAAGTAAAAATTATTAATAATCCTTCATCGGGGCGTCAAATTCTTCAAAAATTCCTATAGGAGTAATTTCGGCAGGTACGGTTAATGGTTTTGTAAACTACTTAGAAATTCCTGGTGATGTAAAGGGAATCTGTGATATGTTCAGAAAAGGAAAACCTGTTAATATTGATGTCTGTATTAAAAAAAATCAGGTATAATTGATGCGGCAACAATTTTTTGAAAATTATCAGAGGAGAACATGTAAATGAAAAGGCTGTAATATATTTTCAAACTGATAGATTTTCGGTAAGGTGTCTAGATGAATGCAATGTAACTATCGACATTGATGGAGAAAACGGTGGTTCGTTGCCTGTAGATTTTGCTGGTATTAAGTTTTTCGTGTACGATTATTCAGATGAAAAATAGTACTGAATCAAACACATGATTGTTATTGCATTAACAAAAACGTTAACAAAGTTAACATGTTAACTTTGTTAACGTTTTTTTGTTGGGCATTTACCAAGGGTTTAGCTACTCCATTAAAAAAGTGTAAAAAAAATATACAAATTATTAATTAGCTTTAAATAAAATAGTTTATTTAGCTGGTGCAAAATGGTTAATAATACATAAAATTCAATCTAAATTGACTCGTATGCACTTATTAGGTACTGTTTTATACTAAAAAATATTAAATATATTGCATTATTTCACTTTGACAAAAACTTGGCACAGGTTTTGCATATATATTTAATATGAATAATAAAAAAGAGTTTTTACAAGCTAGGCGACCACATGTTAGGCGGTAGACTTGTAGAACTCTTTTTGAAGGAAAAAAAGTACATTTTAAATGCCAGTATGTATATATTATTTGTTTGATAATGATAAGGAGGTGTAATCATTGACAGGTAAAACTATACAGGAGATAAAAATTGGTGATAAGGCTTTTTTTCAAAAAACTATAACAGAAACAGATGTTTATCTGTACGCAGGAATTACGGGAGATATAAATCCCGCACATATCAATCATGAAGTGTCAAAAGATACATTTTTTAAGGGAAGAATAGCCCATGGTATGCTTACAGCCGGATTAATTTCAGCTGTTTTAGGTGTACAGTTACCCGGTCCAGGAACAATTTATTTGGGTCAGGAGCTTAAATTTACAGCTCCAGTTAGATTTGGAGATACAATTAAAGCAGAGGTTGAAGTTATAGAGAAAATTGAAGAAAAGAATAGAATAAAATTAAAAACAACATGCACTAACCAGAAAGGAGAAGTTGTTCTAGAAGGTATAGCGACAGTTATGCCTCCGAGAGTTGTGTAGATTAAGTGATGTTAGTTAATTAACTAACAAAAATACAAAAGCTTATTTGATTATAAAAAAATGATAAGAAATATAGTAAGAGGAGGAGAAAGTATGGATTTTCGTTTATCAAAAGAGCATCAAATGTTACAAGAGCTTTATAAAAATTTTGCTGAAAATGAAGTAAAGCCTCTTGCAGCCGAGGTTGATGAAGAAGAAAAATTTCCGGTTGAAACAGTAAAGAAATTAGCACGATATGGTTTTATGGGTATACCATTTCCAAAAGAATATGGAGGCCAGGGCGGAGATAATCTTGCCTATGCTATGGCGGTAGAAGAACTATCAAAGGTTTGTGCAACTACAGGAGTTATTGTATCAGCCCATACATCACTTTGTGCCGCACCAATATATGAATTTGGCACAGAAGAGCAAAAGCAAAAGTATTTAATTCCTTTAGCTAAGGGCGAGAAGTTAGGAGCCTTTGGCCTTACAGAGCCAAATGCTGGAACTGATGCTTCAGCTCAACAGACTAGGGCGGTACTGGAAGGAGATCACTATGTACTTAATGGATCAAAGATATTTATAACAAATGCAGGATATGCGGACGTATATATAATAATGGCGATGACTGATAAGAGTAAAGGGGTAAAGGGAATATCAGCCTTTATAGTTGAAAGAGACTTTGAAGGATTTAGTGTAGGAAAGAAAGAAGCAAAGATGGGAATAAGGGGCTCAGCAACCTGTGAGCTTATTTTTGAAAACTGTAAAGTTCCAAAGGAAAATTTATTAGGAAAAGTTGGTCAAGGTTTTAAAATAGCTATGAAAACTTTAGACGGAGGTCGTATAGGTATAGCTGCACAGGCTTTAGGAATTGCGCAAGGTGCAATAGACGAGACAGTTAAATACGTAAAGGAAAGAAAACAGTTTGGAAGACCAATAGCTAAATTCCAAAATACTCAGTTTACCCTTGCAGATATGCAGACAAAAACAGATGCATCAAGACTTTTGGTATATAGAGCAGCAAGGGCAAAGGATAATAATGAAAGATACAGCAGTTTTGCGGCAATGGCCAAGCTCTTTGCATCAGAAACTGCTATGGAGGTTACAACTAAAGCGGTACAGCTTCATGGTGGATATGGATATACAAGGGAGTACCCGGTAGAGAGAATGATGAGAGATGCTAAGATAACAGAGATATACGAAGGAACTTCAGAAGTTCAAAAAATGGTTATAGCAGGAACTTTATTAAAATAAGGAGGTCTAAACAATGAAGATAGTAGTATGTATAAAACAAGTTCCAGATACTACAGAAGTTAGACTTGATCCAAAAACTGGAACATTGATAAGAGAGGGAGTACCAAGTATAATAAACCCCGATGATAAAAGCGGTTTGGAGGCTGCTTTAAGATTAAAGGATGAAATAGGAGCGAAGGTAACGGTAATTACTATGGGACCGCCCCAAGCTGAAAAAGCTTTAAAGGAGGCTCTGGCAATGGGAGCTGATGAAGCTATACTTCTTAGCGATAGAGCTTTTGCTGGTGCCGACACATGGGCAACTTCAAGTACTCTGGCAGCAGCCATAAGAAAACTAGATTATGACCTTATTATAGCAGGAAGACAGGCAATAGACGGAGATACGGCTCAGGTTGGTCCACAAATAGCAGAGCATTTGAACTTACCCCAGGTAAGCTATGTGGAAGATCTTGAACGTGACGGGGACAGTTTGATACTAAAGAGAGTATTTGAAGATGGATATCATAAAGTAAAGGTAAAAATGCCTTGCCTTATAACGACTTTAAGCGAAATGAACAAACCAAGATATATGTCAGTAAGCGGAGTACTGGATGCATATAGAGAAAAGGAAGTAATAAAGTGGACATTAGATGATATAGAAGTAAACAAAGAGCATATAGGACTAAAGGGTTCTCCTACAAAGGTTAAAAAGTCCTTTACAAAGGGAGCAAAGGCAGCTGGCAAAAAGTTTGAGGTAACTCCTCAAGAAGGTGCAAAGATAATTGTAGAAAAGCTTAAGGAAAAATACATCATATAACTTTGACTTTGAATTAAGGAGGGAGAAAATTGAATATATCAGAGTATAAAGGAGTATATGTTTTTGTAGAGCAAAGAGAAGGAGAAATTCAAAAAGTATCTCTTGAACTTTTAGGAAAAGCTAGGGAACTTGCAGATAAATTAAATGAGAAGGTAACGGCTGTGGTTTTGGGATATGACATAAAAGATGATTTGAACGAACTGATCTATTACGGAGCCGATGAAGTGCTATATACTGATGATGAGCTACTAAAAGTATATATGACAGAGCCCTATACAAAGGTGCTTAGTGAAGTTATATCAGCTAACAAGCCAGAAATAGTTTTAATAGGTGCAACGGCTATAGGTAGGGATTTAGCTCCGAGGGTATCTGCTAGAATCTATACGGGTCTTACAGCAGACTGTACATCACTAGATATAGATGAGGAAAATAAAAACTTGTTGATGACAAGACCTGCCTTTGGCGGTAATATCATGGCCACAATTGTTTGCCCTGATCATAGACCACAGATGTCTACCGTTAGACCAGGAGTTATGACTATATGTGAAAAAGATGAAAGCAGAATAGGGGATATAAAAGAATTTAAAGTAGAATTATCTGAAAAAGATGTAAACGTTGAAATACTAGAAGTAGTTAAAGAAGAAAAAGAAAGAATAAACATAGAAGAGGCCGACGTCTTAGTTTCAGGAGGTAGAGGAATTGGACAGCCTGATAACTTTAAGATGTTAAAGGAATTAGCTGACCTGCTTAAGGGTCAAGTATCGGCATCTCGTGCAGTAGTTGATGCCGGTTGGATAGATAGAGACCACCAGGTTGGACAAACGGGTAAAACCGTCAGGCCAGGCCTGTATATTGCATGTGGCATCTCAGGTGCGATTCAACACCTTGCAGGTATGGAGGAATCAGAATTTATAGTAGCTATCAATAAAGACCCAGGAGCACCAATTTTTGAAGTGGCTGATGTTGGAATAGTTGGAGATGTTAATAAGGTTGTACCATTATTAATTGAAGAGCTAAAAATGTCTAGCGTGAAAGAAGAAAAGGCCCAAAAATAAGCTAGGCTTGCTAATTAAGTAACTTAAAGTTTCCATAATAGATTAATATTAAAATTATTTAATTAATAGCCTCTCTTGATTTTTACCTAAAGAGAGGCTATTATTTTGGACTAAGGATTAACTTTGATGGAAGTGAAATATGTGTTATAATTACTAAAAAATCTGTTCCATACAGAGGTGTTAATGATGAAACTTCTAGATATCTATTTTTCCTCTATTCTTGAAAACATGCAGGATGCAGTAATAGGGATAGATGTAAATGGGAAAATAATCATAATAAACAGACGTGCTAAGGAACTGCTTAATATAAGCTATGAAGATGTAATAGGAAAAAAGATTACTGATGTAGTTTCTGAAAGTAAACTTATCAGTGTTATTAATAATGAAAATGTAGGAATTGATGAAAATTTTATCATAAGCGGCAAGCATTTTATTGTAAACAGAGTCCCTGTAGAAACTAACGGGCAAATCTATGGTGCCTTGGCTTTATTCAATGATATAACAGATTATCGTAAGATAAGTAAAAGATTAGATGAAGACGAAGGGTATATTGACATTTTGAACACCATAATGGATACAGTTAACGAATGGGTAGTAGTTGTAGATAAAGACGGGATAATTACAATGATGAGTAAGGCGTATAAAGACTTTTTGAAGGTACCAAATCCTGAAGGAAAGCATGTAACGGAGGTTATAGAAAACACCAGAATGCATATAGTAGCAAAAACAGGAAAGGCTTTAATTGGCGATATCCAGGAAATCAAAGGTAATAGAATGATAGCTATGCGTGTTCCTATCAAGAAGGATGGTAAAGTAATTGGTGCTGTTGGAAAAGTTATGTTTAAAGATATAAGTGATTTTTTATCTTTGAGCAAAAAGCTCAATAAACTGGAACAAGAATTGGAGTACTATAAAAAGGAATTGGATAATAATAGAGTAGCTAAATATTCTTTTAGAAATATAATAGGTAATAGTAAGAGTCTCATGAAGGTAAAAAAAATAGCTGAAAAGGCCGCTAGGACAAATTCTAATGTCCTCATTATAGGTGAAAGCGGTACAGGTAAAGAGCTTTTTGCTCATGCTATTCATAATGCCAGTGAAAGACGACTCGGTCCCTTTGTAAAAATAAATTGTGCTGCAATTCCAAGTGAATTGTTAGAGTCAGAATTGTTCGGTTATGAAGAAGGGGCTTTTACTGGAGCTAAAAAAGGCGGAAAAAAAGGTAAGTTTGAACTGGCAAATGGAGGAACTATACTATTGGATGAAATAGGAGATATGCCCCTAAATATGCAGGCAAAGCTTTTAAGAGTTCTCCAGGAAAAGGAACTTGAGCGGGTTGGGGGAAATATAGTTCAAAACTTAGATGTGAGAATAATAGCCTCTACCAATAAAGATTTAGAAGAACTTGTTAAGAATAAGAAGTTTAGACAAGATCTTTATTATAGGCTTAATGTTATGACTGTCAGCCTTCCTCCCCTTAGGGAGAGACGGGAAGATATAAAGGAACTTGCAATTGCCATAAAAACTAAATTGACAAAGAGATTAGGCATATATGTAGAAGGAATAACAGAGGAAGCCCTTGATTATCTAGCTAACTACAATTGGCCAGGCAATATAAGGGAATTAGAAAATGTAATAGAAAGGGCCATCAATCTTTTAGATTCAGATTTATTAATAAAACCTGAACACCTACCAAAAAGAATAACGAAAAACACAACAAAGTTCCATATTAGGAGTAATAGGAAATTGAAAAATATTCTTGAAGAAGTAGAGAAGGAAGTGATTCTGGAATATCTGCAAGAAAATAATGGTAACAAAAATAAAACAGCTAAAATGCTTGGTATAAGCAGAGTAAATTTATATAAGAAACTAGAAAAATATGATTTGAAAGATGTATAAAAAAAATTACATATTAAAAAATAATAACACTTATATATATATGTATAATTTCGTGCTTTATAATGGAAATCTAGGTTGGATTCTATAAGAACTGTAAAGTTTTTTTAACAGTTCTTTTTTTATTTTAACATTAAGTTTTCTGAAAATTTATTAATGAATTGCTAAATAACTTAATTTAAGGGTTCTAGTAAATAATTGGCATGGTACTTGCTCATATATATCCATGAACAGAAAAATTTAAAGGAAGGAGGGCCGTTGAATTACTGATGGTATAAAAATGAGCTATTTGGTATAATACAAGATAATTTTTTATGAAGTTAATGAAAGCGTTTGCCAGTGATTGCTGTAAAACTAGTCAATCAAATTTATTACTATTGATTTTACATTTTAAAAGCTTATATTTTCATTTAAAAATTAAGAATTAAAGGGAGGTTTTATTAGTGTTAGGAGTTATTTCTATTATTTTAACGTTGGTAGCACTTATGTATTTTGCCTATAGAGGCGTAACGGTGCTTGTGCTTGCACCCATATTAGCAATGGCTGCAGTATTAATTGCAGGAGAGCTTCCACCTTTATATGCGTTGTCAAATGTATTTATGCCAGCAGCAGTAGGATATGTAGAAAAATACCTACCTGTATTCTTAGCTGGTGCAATATTTGGTAAGCTTATGGGAGTAACAGGTGCAGCAGCATCAATAGCTGATTACGTGGCTAGGAAATTTGGTGAAAAAAGAGCTATAACAGCGATAGTAGTTGCAACAGCATTGTTGACTTATGGTGGGGTTTCATTATTCGTTGTTGTTTTTGTAATGTATCCTATTGGTGCAACACTACTAAAAAGAGCAAATCAACCTAAAAGATTGTTACCAGCAGCTATTGCCCTTGGCGCATTTACTTTTACCATGACGGCACTTCCAGGTTCCCCACAATATATTAATACCATGCCAACAGTTTATTTTGGAACTGATATTTATGCTGCTCCTATTTTAGGAATTATAGCTTCAATTATTATGTTGTTTGGTGGAATTTGGTATCTTAATAGAGAAGTCGCAAAAGCAGCAGTAAAGGGTGAAGGATATGGAGATCATCCCAATGAAAATCTTCATGAAGTAGACGAAAATATACCGAGTTTAGGTCTTGCCACTACACCAATAATACTTGTATTTGTATTTAACTTTATACTAACAAATTGGTATTTCAAACAGCCTTCAGTTATAGCTAAATATGAGGCTATTGGAGGAGCAGTAAATGGTACTTGGCCTGTTATTATTGCACTTGCTGTTGCAGTTATTTTTGTAATAGTTACAATGAGAAAATTCATTCCTAATACAAACAAAACAGTATTTGAGGGAGCAGTTGGTGCACTTTTACCTATATTCAATACAGCATCTGAAGTTGGTTACGGTGGAGTTATTAAGTCGTTGGCAGCATTTACGGCTGTAAAGATGGGTATAGTTAGAATGGCAATACCATCTGTATTTAAAGTTGGAATTTCAACCACATTACTTGCAGGTATAGTTGGATCTTCTTCAGGGGGGACAGCTATAGCCCTTGAAGTGTTATCTAAGGAATTTATGTCTATGGGAATTGCACCGGAAGCCTTGCACAGAATCATGATTATAGCAGCAGGTGGGCTGGACACTTTCCCACACTCTGGTGCAATAATTACATTACTAGCAGTTTGTCAGCTTACTCACAGGGAAAGTTATAAAGATATAGCTGTTAACACCATGTTACTACCATTGATAGCCACTTTTGCTGTTTCAGTATTCTACCTTGTAACAGGTATTTATTAAAAGATACTAATTTTATATTAGATATCAGATAGATGAGGTGATAAAAGATGACTAAAATAATGTCTGCAAAAGAAGCAGTCAATCTAATAAAAGATGGAGCAACTGTAGCTACCGGTGGTTTTGTTGGTAATATGCATCCGGAAGCAATTACACATGCAATAGAAGAAAAGTTTTTATGTGAAGGAAAGCCTAAGAACTTGACTCTGATTTATGCTGCAGGCCAGGGAGATGGAAAGGATAGAGGGCTTAACCATCTTGGATATGAAGGTCTTGTAAATAAGGTAATAGGTGGTCACTGGGGTCTTGCTCCAAAACTTCAGAAGTTGGCCCTTGAAAACAAAATCGAAGCATATAATCTGCCTCAAGGAGCAATATCTCAACTATTTAGAGCAACGGCAGGTCATAAGCCTGGAATCTTAACTAAAGTGGGTTTGAAAACCTTTGCTGACCCGAGGATAGAGGGTGGAAAAATAAACGATATAACAAAGGAAGATATTGTTGAAATTGTAAATCTAAGAGGAGAAGAGTGGATGTTTTATCACTCTATACCAGTAGATGTTGCTATTATTAGAGGAACTTATGCAGATGAAAATGGAAATTGTACTTTCCAAAAGGAATGTTTAAGTCTTGAAATGTTAACTATGGCCCAGGCAGCTAAAAATTCAGGAGGAATTGTAATTCTTCAAGTAGAAAAGGTAGTTGCTAACGGTTCCTTAGATTATAGTCAGGTTAAAATACCAGGTATATATGTGGACGCAATAATAGAGGCAAAACCTGAAGAGCATATGCAAACATTTGCTGAGCAATATAATCCCTCATATTCACAGGAAATACGAGTGCCTCTGGGAGCTATTCGTCCTATGGAATTAGATGTTAGAAAGGTAATAGCAAGAAGGGCAGCTATGGAGCTTGTTCCAAATGCAGTAACTAACCTAGGTATAGGTATGCCGGAAGGGGTTTCAATGGTAGCTAATGAAGAGGGAATAGATGGTCTGATTCTTACCACAGAGGCAGGAACAATTGGAGGCGTTCCTGCAGGTGGATTAAGCTTTGGAGCAGCCACAAATCCGGATGCCATAATAGACCAGCCATACCAATTTGATTTTTATGATGGCGGTGGACTAGACATTACATTTCTAGGGCTTGCACAATGTGATAAAAAGGGAAATGTAAATGTAAGTAAATTTGGTCCTAAGATAGCAGGTTGCGGTGGATTTATAAACATATCACAAAATGCTAAAAAGGTTATATATTGTGGTACCTTTACAGCTAGCGGATTGAAGGTAGATATTAAGGATGGTAAGCTTCAAATCCTGCAGGAAGGAAAGCTTAAGAAATTTATTAATGAAGTAGAGCAAATCACATTCTCTGGAGAATATGCATATGAAATAGGGCAGCCAGTTATCTATGTAACAGAAAGAGCAGTATTTGAACTAACGGAAAAAGGCCTTACATTAACTGAAATAGCTCCAGGAGTTGATTTGGAAAAGGATATAATTGCTCAAATGGAATTCAGACCTAATATAGCTGAAGATTTGAAAGTTATGGATGAAAGAATATTTAACAATGGCAAGATGGGACTAAAGATTACTAGATAAATTGTGAGTGTGTGAAGTGAAAAAACTCGGCTTTAATTAAAAAATATTAGAGGTGAAAACAGCTCTTCAAAGTCGCTTCAGAGGAAACATTGAAGGATATCTTAAAACTATACTGTTAGAATAACTAGCACAAGAGGTTAATTTATATATGAAATAAAAAGAGGAGGATTTAATATGAGATTAAAGGATAAGGTGGCAATTATTACAGGTGCAGGGAGAGGTATTGGTGCAGAAACTGCTAAAAAATTTGCTAAGGAAGGAGCAAAGGTTGTAGTTTCAGATATTAATGAAGAGGATGTCAACAAAACTGTAGAAGAAATTAAGGCAGAAGATGGAGAATCCTTTGGAATAGTAGCAAATGTTGTGATTAGAGATCAAGTTGATAAAATGATAGAAGACACTGTAGAAAAATATGGAAAATTAGATATAATAGTGAATAATGCTGGAATCACAGCAGATGCTAAACTTGTAAAAATGACTGAAGATCAGTGGGATAAAGTTATAGCTGTAAATCTAAAAGGTGTTTTCAACTGCGGCCAAGCTGCTGCTAAGGTAATGACGGAGCAGGGCCATGGAGTTATATTGAACGCTTCTTCAATAGTAGGTATTTATGGTAACTTCGGTCAAACTAACTATGCTGCAACTAAGTGGGGAGTTATAGGAATGACTAAATCTTGGGCTAAGGAATTAGGTGGAAAAGGTATAAGAGTTAATGCAGTTGCCCCCGGGTTTATAGTTACTCCCATGACTGAAAAAATGCCTGAAAAAGTACTTGAAATGATGAAAAATAAATCACCTATTAAAAGTTTAGGATATCCGGAAGATATAGCAAATGCCTATGCTTTCCTAGCGTCTGATGAAGCAAGATTCATAACTGGTGCAGTTCTTAGTGTAGATGGTGGCGTGGTTTTATAAAAAATAGCTAAGGGTTATGGAAAGAAATATTGAGGAGGTTTGGAATGAGAGAAGTTGCTATTGTAGGCGCTGCTAGAACACCTATAGGAAGTTTTGGAGGTAGTCTTTCAAAATTATCGGCTGTTGACCTCGGTGTAGTTGCAGCTAAAGAAGCTATCAAAAGGACGGGAATAAAGCCTGAAGATATAGATGAGGTACTGATTGGCAATATTTTATCAGCTGGATTGGGGCAAAATCCTGCAAGACAAGTTGCCATAGGAGCTGGTATTCCTGAGACAACACCAGCTATTACAATTAATAAACTATGCGGTTCAGGTCTTAGAACCGTAAGTATGGCTGCTCAATTTATAATGCTTGGTGATGCAGACGTTGTTTTAGCAGGTGGAATTGAAAGCATGAGCAATGCGCCATATTTGCTACCAAAAGCAAGATGGGGACATAGAATGGGACATGGAGAGATTTTAGATACAATGATAAGCGACGGGTTGATGGACGCATTTAACAACTATCATATGGGAATTACTGCTGAGAATATAGCTGAGCAATGGAACATGTCAAGAGAAGAGCAAGATAAATTTGCACTTGAGAGTCAACTGAAAGCAGAAAAGGCGCAAAAAGAAGGAAAGTTTCAGGATGAAATAGTACCTGTGGAAATCCCTCAAAGAAAGGGAGATCCAATTGTAGTAGATAAAGATGAGTATCCAAAGCATGGGATGACCATAGAAAAACTTCAGAAATTGAGACCTATCTTCAAAAAGGACGGTACCGTAACTGCAGGAAATGCATCAGGAATAAATGATGGAGCAGCAATGCTTATAGTTATGGCTAAGGAAAAAGCTGAAGAACTTGGGTTAAAACCTCTTGTAACAATTAAATCCTATGCTTCAGCTGCTTTAGATCCAAAGATTATGGGCTATGGCCCAGTTCCAGCTACTAAAAAGGCTTTAGAAAGAGCTGGTTTAACTGTTGAAGATTTGGATTTGATAGAGGCTAATGAAGCATTTGCGGCACAATCATTAGCGGTAGTAAAGGACTTGGGACTTGATGTGAATAAAGTTAATGTAAACGGTGGTGCTATAGCTTTAGGACATCCTATAGGTGCCTCCGGTGCCAGAATTTTAGTAACACTTATTTATGAAATGATAAGAAGGGATGCTAAAACTGGCCTAGCCACACTATGTATAGGTGGAGGTCAAGGGACTTCTATTATTGTTGAAAAGTAAATTAGATTAAAAAACTATAAAAGCCTCTTGCTTTAAATAGCAGGGGGTTTTTATTTATAGTAAAGGAACTCAAACATTTTTTGAAAAAAATTGCAGGTATAACCCTAAAGAACGACTAGGATTTGCCAAGAGCCAAGAGCTAAGAACTAAGAGCTAATCAGGGCTACCAACTACGAACTACTAACTACGAACTAACAAAGCGTCGCTAGACGCCTTTGTTCTATGTTATACTTAAGGATATAATAATTATTTAAAAGAGGTGCTAAAATGAAGTATCTGCAGGAACGGTTTAATATTATATTAGAAAATATAAGAGATGCAGTAGTAGGTGTTGATGAGAAAGGTAAAATAATATTAATAAATAAAGCCGCAGAAAGACTGTTGAATTTATGTGTAGAAAAGGACATAGGAAAAAATATTGGCTATTTAATGGACAAAAACGATGTTTTAAAGGTAATAAAGACATGTAAATCTGAAAAGAACGTACCCTTTTCTTTAAACGATAAAGACTTTATTATTGACAAAATTCCTCTAATGATAGATGGAAAAGCCAAAGGAGCATTAATTTTTTTTCACGATATAACTGTATATAATAAAATGAGTAGAAAATTAGATGAAGATGAAGGATATATTAATGTTTTAAACACTATAATGGACACGGTTAATGAGTGGGTAGTAGTTACCGATGAAAAGGGTATTATAAAGATGATAAGTAAGGGATATAAAGATTTTTTGAATGAGCCCAATCCTGAAGGAAAGCATGTAACGGAGGTTATTGAAAACACAAGACTTCATATAGTGCTAGAAACAGGAGAAAGAGAAGTTGGGGATATACAGGAAATTAAAGGTAATAGAATGATAGTTATGCGTATTCCCATTAAAAAGGACGGTAAAGTAATTGGAGCAGTCGGTAAGGGGATATTTAAAGATATAAGTGATTTTGTATCCTTAAGTAAAAAAGTTAAAAGTCTTGAAAAGGAATTGGAGTATTATAAAAAAGAGCTTGATAGGGAAAGTATAGCAAAATATTCCTTTGATGATATTGTTGGTAATAGCAAAAGTATTAAATCAGTAAAAGATATTGCTACGAAAGTAGCAAAGACCGATTCCAATGTTCTAATACTTGGAGAAAGTGGGACTGGAAAGGAGCTTTTTGCCCATGCCATTCATAATGTTAGCAATAGAAGACTGGGACCGTTTATTAAAATAAATTGTGCAGCAATACCTGGAGAACTCTTGGAATCTGAATTATTTGGATATGAAGAAGGAGCCTTTACAGGAGCAAAAAGAGGCGGTAAAAAAGGTAAATTTGAATTAGCCAATGGAGGAACTATACTTCTAGACGAGATAGGTGATATGCCCCTCAATATGCAAGCTAAGATACTCAGAGTTATACAGGAAAAAGAAGTAGAAAGACTCGGAGGTAATGTGTCTAGAAAAATCGATGTTAGGATAATAGCATCTACAAATAAAAAACTAGAACAGCTTGTTAATAGAGGCGAGTTTAGAGAAGATCTATATTATAGACTTAATGTAATAACTATTAAACTGCCTCCTTTGAGGGAAAGAAAAGAGGATATAGAGGACCTTGCCAATACACTTAGGATTAAAGTGGCAAAAAGGCTTGGAATATATGTAGAAGGTATATCCAAAGAAGCTTTGGAGTACCTAAGGAGTTATGACTGGCCTGGAAATATCAGAGAATTGGAAAATGTAATAGAAAGGGCAATAAACCTTTTAGATGTAGATTTGATGATTAAACCCGAGCACTTGCCAAAGAGACTGACAAAAAATAAAACAAAAAGTTATTTAAAGAACAATAGACCCTTAAAAAATATAGTAGAAGATATTGAAAAAGAAATTATCAAAGATTGCCTTAAGAAAACGAATGGAAATAAAAACAAAGCGGCTAAAATCCTAGGTCTTAGCAGAACAGGGTTATACAAAAAAATAAATAGATATAATTTAGAGGATTTGGATTAGTATCATAAGTCAATTCTCAAAAAAATATAGTAGCAATAGAGAAAAAGCAGAGAATCAGAAAGCAATATAAGGGGCCTAGGCCCCTTATTATAAAAATTTAATACTTCCCTATATATTCCCATCCCGTTGGTATTCCTTGATCTCCAGGCTCCCAGACGGCATGTACTCCGAGACCCGTTTTTCTATGATACTGCAAACCAGCTATAATTCTTAAAATCTCATCAATGTTTCTTCCAACAGGCTGGGGATTAACCAAGAAAGCCTGGATAGTACTTTCGGGGTCAATAATAAAGGCTGCCCTATAAGCAAATCCTTCCTTTTCATTTAATACTCCGTATTTTCTAGAAACCTCTTGTGTTCTATCGGATAAAAGTGGAAAGTTTATTTTTTGACCTGATGGAGAAGTTTCTTCGAAAATTTTATGAGAATATATGCTATCTGTGCTTATTCCTAAAACAACTGTATTCAGTTTCTTAAACATATCATACCTTTCAGCAACTGCTGCGAGCTCTGTAGGTCAAACGAAGGTAAAATCAGAACCGTAGAAGAATAGGACCACCCATTTTCCTCTTAAATCCGATAAAGATACGTCTGCAGGTTTTCGGTTAACTATTCCCGGCAAAGTAAAATCTGGTGCCTTATCTCCAATATCAAAATAATCGCAATATTTCTCTTTTTTAGCTTCATAAGAATAATTGTTAATGGGATCCATGGGATTAGGCATGTTAACAGCAGGAGCATAACGCCAATATGGATAATACATTAAAAGAACCTCCTTAAAAGTATTTATCAATTATATAATATTCGAAGGATTTAACACTTGTTCCTAAAACTTCTAGAATATATTAAGTGAAACTTAGTTCAGATAGAGTTTAGGACTCCAGCTGAACTGTAACCTAGCTAATCCGTGGACTGTAACTGCTCTAATACTCTCACTTGTAGAAGTAAGAGTATTAGAGCAGTCATTCATCGGATAAAATACCTAATACGAAAATTTTAATTTAACTTTCCTCGCTAGTTCCTTATAGATATCCTTCAATAATTCTCTTCAGGCTCCGTAGAAGAGCTGTTTTAATAGAAAAGATTTAGAGGTAAAACACCTCTTCAAAGTCGCTTCAGAGGAAACATTGAAGGATATTTAAAGCTATACTGTTAGAGTAACTAGCACAAGGAGTTAATTTAGAGTGAATATTTTTAAGTTTCTATAATTTTCAAAGAAACTTGATTCGTTTACTCAGAATTAGTATAATATAAATAAAGAATACTGTGTACAATATACAGCATATCATATCGGTAAATATTAAAGCATAGGTGGTTTAAATAAAGGTTATTATATATTTCAAAATCCTATTTAGAGAAAGGATGTGTTAGTTGTGAAAGAATGGAAAGGTTTCAAAGAGGGGAAATGGACTAAAGAAATTGATGTTAGAGATTTTATACAAAGGAATTATAAACCCTATGAAGGTGATGAAAATTTTTTAGCTCCAGCCACTGAGAGAACAAAGAAGCTGTGGAATAAAGTAATGGAACTTATGAAAGAAGAAAGAAAAAAAGGTATTCTAGATGCTGAAACTAAGGTAGTTTCAACTATTACTTCCCATGGACCGGGATATATAGACAAGGACTTAGAGCAGATAGTAGGGGTTCAGACGGATAAACCGCTAAAGAGAGGAATTATGCCTTTTGGAGGCCTTAGAGTGGTTAAAAAGGCTTTAAAAGCCTATGGATATGAACTGGATAAACAAACTGAAGAGATATTTTTAAAGTATAGAAAGACTCACAATGATGGTGTATTTCACGCATATACCGATGAAATGAGAAAAGCGAGAAGCTCAGGAATTATAACAGGACTTCCAGATGCTTATGGTCGTGGAAGAATTATTGGTGACTATAGAAGGGTAGCCCTTTACGGAGTTGACAGATTGATAGAGGGTAAAATGGAAGAAAAGAAACAACTTGAAATGGATTATATGGAGTCCCCTATAGTAAGATTAAGGGAAGAAATAACTGAGCAGATTAAGGCTTTAAAAGAATTAAAAGAAATGGCTAAAATGTATGGGTTTGACATATCACGCCCTGCAGTTAATGCAAAGGAAGCGGTTCAATGGACATACTTTGCATATCTTGCGGCTATTAAAGAGCAGGATGGTGCAGCTATGTCATTAGGACGTGTTTCTACATTCCTAGATATATATATTGAAAGAGATTTGGAAAACCGAACATTGACAGAAGAAGAGGCTCAGGAATTAATGGACCATTTTGTAATGAAGCTTCGTATGGTACGTTTCTTAAGAACGCCGGAGTATAATGAACTGTTTTCAGGAGATCCAACGTGGGTAACTGAAGTTATTGGCGGTATGGGAATAGATGGAAGAACACTAGTTACTAAAAATAGTTTTCGTATTTTGCATACTCTTTACAACTTAGGACCCGCACCAGAACCAAACTTGACTGTATTATGGTCTACTAAACTTCCTGAGAGCTTTAAGAAATACTGTGCGAAGGTATCTATTGACACAAGCTCCATTCAGTATGAGAATGATGACCTCATGAGGCAATGGTACGGAGATGACTATGGTATAGCTTGCTGTGTATCTGCTATGAAGATAGGAAAGCAGATGCAGTTCTTTGGAGCCCGCGCTAACCTTGCAAAGGCACTTTTATATGCAATCAATGGTGGTAAGGATGAAAAATCAGGTGAGCAGGTTGGACCTAAGTTTGCTCCAATAACTAGTGAATACCTAGAATATGATGAGGTTATAGAAAGATTTGATCAGGTAATGGATTGGCTTGCACAGCTATATATAAATACTCTGAACATAATTCACTATATGCATGATAAATACGCTTATGAAAAACTTCAGATGGCACTACACGATAAGGATGTTCTAAGAACTTCTGCTTGTGGTATTGCAGGACTTTCAGTTGTTGCTGACTCACTATCAGCTATTAAACATTCAAAGGTTAAAGTGATTAGAAATGAAGAAGGATTAGCAATAGATTACGAGGTTGAGGGAGATTATCCTGCTTTTGGTAATAATGATGAGAGAGTGGACGAGATAGCATCTGATTTAGTAAAAAGTTTTATGAATAAGCTTCGTAAACATAAAACATATAGGGATTCTATTCCGACCCTTTCCATTCTTACTATAACGTCAAATGTAGTGTATGGTAAGAAAACAGGTAGTACGCCTGATGGAAGAAAGGCAGGAGAGCCCTTTGCACCAGGAGCTAATCCTATGCACGGAAGAGATAAAAAAGGAGCTATTGCATCTATGTCTTCTGTTGCCAAGCTTCCCTACGAACATTCTGAAGATGGAATTTCTTATACTTTCTCAATAGTACCGAAGGTACTTGGAAAAGATAAGGATGAAAGGGCAAATAATCTTGTGGGTATTCTAGATGGATACTTCCACGATACCGGACACCATATAAATGTAAACGTGTTGGATAAGGAGACCTTAATGGATGCCATGGATCATCCTGAAAAATATCCACAGTTGACTATACGTGTATCTGGTTATGCTGTAAACTTTATCAAGCTTACTAGAGAACAACAGTTAGATGTCATTAAGAGAACATTCCACGAGAGATTCTAACAAATAAGAGATAGAACATAAGAAAATAATAATAATTTGTGAAAATTAGTAGATACTTCTTTTGATAGAGATTGATTTATGGGTTAAAATAGATAGTGTATTCTATTTTAAGAAAGTGGTGGGGTTTGCGATGAAAACTACAGGAAAAATTCATTCAGTAGAAACCTGCGGAACACTTGACGGGCCCGGGATTCGTTTCGTAATATTTACTCAAGGTTGTCCTTTGAGATGCCAATACTGTCATAATCCAGATACTTGGAAAATGGAAGATGGGAAAAACGTTACAGTAGATGAGCTTATGAAGGAAATTAATAAATATAAATCTTACATGAAATATTCCGGCGGAGGTGTTACCGCTAGTGGTGGTGAACCTCTTATGCAGCCCCAGTTTATAAAGGAACTTTTTGAAAGATGTAAGGGGGAGAGAATCCATACGGTTTTGGATACCTCCGGTTGCATTAGTTTAAATAAAGTTAAAGAGGTTATTGAACTTACTGATCTTGTGCTTCTAGACATCAAGTCCTTTGATGTTCACAAATACAAAGAGATAACGGGAGCCTCCCTTGAACCTACTATAGAGTTTGCTAAATACCTTTCTAAGATAAATAAACCAATGTGGGTAAGGTATGTGCTGGTACCCGGTTTAACCGACGATTTTGACAGTATAGCAAAGCTGGCAGAATTTTTGTCGAACCTAGGAAACGTAGAAAAAGTAGAGATACTTCCCTTTCATAAGATGGGAGAGTACAAGTGGGAAGAGCTAAAGTATGAGTACAAATTGAAGGATACTCAACCTCCTTCCAAGGAAAGAGTTGAAAAAGTATCTAATATTTTTAGAAAATACAATTTAAGTGTAAGATAAAGTAAAAAAGCACTGTAAACTTGGTAGTCATGGTTTACAGTGCTTTTACTTTAGAAATAATGTTTAGAGCTCATATAATCTTGAACACCCATTAAAACTTCTCCGAATCTCTGGTAGTGCACTACTTCTCTTTCCCGAAGGAATCTTAAGGCATCATTTACTCCTGGGTCATCAGAAACATTAAGAAGATGTTCATAGGTAGCTCTGGCTTTTTGTTCGGCTGCCATGTCCTCATGCAAATCTGCTATAGGATCTTGCTTAGATTGTATGAAGGTTGCAGTCCATGCATAACCACCTGCATTATGGGGGAAAGGACTTTTGCCATGATTAACATAGTGGGCCTCAAATGGCGTTCCCTTAATCTTTTCTATTGGTACATCCTTAACTAATTTCCATACAATCGTTCCAATTATTTCCCAATGAGCTAATTCTTCAGTGCCTATATCTGTTAGAATACCTTTTGCTTGGTTTGTAGGCATATGCCATCTTTGGGTTAAATATCTTATTCCCGCTGACAATTCACCATCTGGTCCTCCAAATTGTTCCAATATCATTTGTGCTAAGGTAGGATTGCAAGAGTCTACTCTAACGGGATATTCTAATTTTTTTTCATAAATCCACATACTTTTACCTCCTTTAATACTCTATTTCCCAAGGCCACGGATCCTCTATCCATCTCCAAGGATATTGACTTGGTGCATATCCGAAATTTGTAAGCGGGCCATACTTCATCTCATACATTCTTTTCAATCTAATAAGCTCGCTAGTAAACATGTTATAATCCATAAGAGCTCTTTGATTTTCCGGATGGGTATCCAGGTATAGGTTTAAATCTATAACTGCAAATTCCAGCTCTTGAATCTTCCTTAATAAATCTTCACGAGACATTTCTTTTTCTTTCACTATTATACCTCCTCTTCATATACCGATAGCTCTCGTTTATATTATTTTTTATACTCTTTTTTATGGGGTTTATAGGGTCTATATAGATTTGGGAAGAGAGTTCCCTTTTCTAAAGCCTCATCTAGAGGATATCTATCTACATAGGGCTGATCGATAATGATAGTTTTAGGCAATTCGAAGTCTTCCATTTTTAAAGGTCCATGTATAGGCATTTTTCCATAATACTTCACATATCTCACTCCTTTTAATTTATGCTCAATATCATGATATGAACAATATGAAAAAATTGTGTATTTTTTTACATGAAATTATAGATATCCAACTTTAAAATTTAATTTATATTACTTTAGGGGTTTTGAGGTTTTCTTCTGGGGGTTTTTGAAGTATTTGTTGCTACTTCTATCTTTAACCTTCAATAATCCTCTTCAGGCTCCGTAGAAGAGCTGTTTTAATAGAAAAGATTTAGAGGTAAAAACAGCTCTTCAAAGTCGCTTCAGAGGAAACATTGAAGGATATTTAAAGCTATACTCAAAATCCTAATAAGTTTTCAACTTGAAAGGCTATCAGATAGCAAAATGATCGAAAAAGTCTAAAAAAATTTTCAAAGTATATAGAAAAATAGTATATAATATATATGGTTTTAGATATCTAATTGCCCCCTAATAATGGATTTGAGGAGGTTAAAATTATGGTAATTTGATGAATAGAAATTTAAAAATAATAAATAAAATTAAATACTTTAGGGAGAGTATTATGAATAAACGGTTAATAAGAAATAAAATATTTAAGCTTGCTTTGCCAGCTATACTGGAAATGACCCTTCATACATTGGTCTGGACCCTTGATACAGCCATGGTAGGTAGACTTAATGCTGAATCAATTACGGCAGTAAATTTGGGAGCTCAAATCATGTTTGGTTCCACTTTTATTTTAGGAGGTATGGCTGGGGTAGGTGTCACCTCACTAGTGGCGAGAAACGTTGGTGCAAAAAACTACGATAGAGCATCCTACGTGACCTCTCAGGGCTTTTTATTTAGTATTATAATTGGGCTTATAGTTTGTGGACTGAGCTTTTTTTTTGCTGAAGACATATTTAAGCTCATAGTTGATGACATGAAAGTAATAGAGCTTGGCAGTACTTATCTCAGAATAGTTCTTATAGGAGGATTCTTTAATCTTCCCTATTTTATAAGTAATTCGGCCCTAAGAGGAGCAGGAAATACGGTTGCACCTCTCATAGCAGCAGCTGTAGCAGATATTTTTAATATCATAGGAGACTATGTACTCATCTTTGGCAAGTTTGGTTTTCCCAGACTAGGTGTCACAGGGGCGGCTATAGCTACTGCAGGTGCTTTGATGCTAGGAACTATAGTTTCTCTATCCTACCTTTTTGCAGGAAAGGTAGGTTTCAAGGTAAAAATAAGAGATATATTTAACGTAGATGTAGATACTATAAAAAGCCTAATAAAATTAGGAGTTCCGGCTGGACTTGAAAATCTAATGAATGAGGGAAGTAGGATGTTGTCTTCATTTTGGATAGCTCAGCTTGGGACTATAAATTTTGCTGCTAATTCTATAGCAGTAGCTGCAGAGTCACTATCTTTTATGCCGGGATACGGTTTTGCTATCGCTGCAACCACTTTGGTAGGACAAAATTTAGGTAGTAATGACCCGGAAATGGCACAGATAAGTGCAAGTAAATCAGTAAAATATGGAGTCTTATTAATGTCAATGGTTGGTATGGCTTTTTTGTTTATACCTAACGTTATTATGAGTTTTTTCACAAATGAAAGAGAAGTTATTGATTTGGCAGCTAAAAGTATAAGGATAGGGGCTTTGGAGCAGCCAACCATAGCTGTTGCAATGGTTCTGTCAGGAGCTCTTAAAGGGGCTGGAGACACAAAGGGTCCTTTTTATATATCTACCATATCGAATATGTGCATAAGAATGCCTTTGATTTTTCTTATTGTATTTGTTTTCAAACTGAATGTAGTATATATCTGGATGGCTACAGCTCTCCAATTTGCAGTAGAGGCTTTGCTAATGTCCATAAGGTATGGGAAGGGAAGCTGGAAAACCATTGAGATAGAATAAGCCAAGGTTTATCCTTGGCTTAAAAATTTTTTAGTATGTATAATTATAATATTATCTTTTGTTACTGCATCCAAGAACATTTTTAATTTTGTGCGTAACCATCTCTTCAATGGCAGTTCTACCTTTACCTAAGTATTTTCTTGGGTCAAATACGTCAGGGTTTTCAGCTAGGAACTTTCTTATGGCAGCAGTCATTGCAAGTCTTAAATCAGTGTCTATGTTTATCTTACAAACGCCAAGCTTAGCAGCTCTTCTTAGCATGTCCTCTGGTACACCCTTGGCTCCTGGAATATTGCCGCCGTACTTATTGCAAGCTTCTACAAATTCAGGAATTACTGTAGAGGCCCCATGAAGAACTAATGGGAAATCTGGCAGCATATTAGTTATTTTTTCAAGTCTTTCAAAATCCAGCTTAGGTTCACCCTTGAATTTATAGGCACCATGACTTGTACCAATGGCTATTGCTAGAGAGTCCACCCCAGTTCTTTCTACGAATTCTACAGCTTGATCAGGATCAGTGTAAATAGCATCTTTTTCACTTACCTTCACATTATCTTCTACACCAGCGAGTCTTCCTAGCTCTGCCTCAACAACTACACCTCGTTCATGGGCATAGTCTACTACTTTTTTAGTAAGTTCGATATTTTCCTCAAAGGGAAATTTAGAACCATCAATCATTACTGATGTAAAACCATCATCAATACACTGCTTACATATTTCAAAGTCTTCACCATGGTCAAGATGAAGAACAACGTCAAGGCCTGTATCTTCTATAGCGGCTTCAACAAGTTTTTTAAGATATGCGGGCTTAGCATACTTTCTTGCTCCGGCAGATACCTGTAAGATCAGTGGTGCGTTTTCTGCTTTAGCAGCTTCAACTATGCCCTGGATGATTTCCATATTGTTAACGTTAAATGCTCCTATAGCATAACCACCTTCATAGGCCTTTTTAAACATTTCCTTAGAAGTTACTAGTGCCATAAATAAACCTCCTATAATTAAATTTCAATTGTTTTTATCATCTGTATTATATTATAATACTCTAAAAAAAACTACAAAAAACTCATATTTTAGGGTAAAATTAAGTAAAACCTATTGAATATCTTAGTTCTGTTTGAAATTAGGAAATAATGGAATACATTTAAATCTTAACAAATAAATATATAAAAAGTGATTTGATTTCTTCATGGCAGTAAAAATCAGGGTGTACAAGTTAATAGGAGTGACTACAAATGAAATATAAAGAGCAGATACCTAATTTGTTTACAAGTATTAATTTGGTTATGGGCATTATGGCAATAATATTTATGTTTTCTGACAGGTATTTAGAGGCTTCTTTACTGATTCTAGTGGCAGTATTTCTTGATCGGATGGATGGCAATATTGCAAGAAAGTTAGATGTTGTCAGTGACTTCGGGAAAGAGCTGGATTCCCTGTGTGATTTGATTTCTTTTGGGGTAGCCCCTTCTCTTTTAATTTGGAACATCTTCTTAGAAAACTCCGGTCTATTAGGAATTGTAATAACGTTATTATTTGCTCTTGCTGGTGCTTTCAGATTGGCAAGATACAATATTACTGAGTTTGACGGGTTTTATACAGGGATTCCAATAACTATATGTGGGGGGCTGGTAGCATTAATATCTCTGGTGCTGATCAACCATAAAGCAAATATAAACTTAATCATGTTGTTTATGCTATTTTTATCCTATGCTATGATAAGCAAAAGGATTAGACTAAAGAAAAGATAAAGCCCTGCGTTTGTTTTGATAAAATAATATAGAATAAAGTATAATAAAAGTTGAAACCTTAAACATAATACTTAGGAGGAAAACTGATGGGGAAAACCTTAAGATTGGATAGAATACTTGGTAATATGGGTTATGGTACGAGGAAGGAACTGAAAAAAATTGTCAGAGCAGGACTTGTAAAGGTTGACGGGGAAGTGGTAAATAAGAGCTCCATACATGTTAATCCATATGTAAGTATAATTGAAATAAATGGCGAAAGGGTAAATTATAGAGAATACATTTACCTCATGATGAATAAACCCCCTAATGTCATATCGGCAACATATGACAATGTCCATAGGACTGTTCTAGACCTGCTTGATGAAAAATATTTAGTATTTAATCCATTTCCTATGGGAAGACTTGATATAGACACCGAGGGTCTTTTAATAATAACAAATGACGGTAAGATGGCCCATGAAGTGCTTTCGCCTAAAAATCATATACCAAAAACCTATTGTGCTCATATAGAGGGAAAAGTTACAGATGAAGATGTGGAGGAATTTAAGAAGGGGATAGTCTTGGATGACGGTTATAAAACCTTGTCTTCAGAGCTTAATATACTGGAGAGTGGAGATATTTCAAAGGTTGAACTTACAATTTACGAGGGGAAATTTCATCAAGTTAAAAGAATGTTTAAAGCCCTTGATAAAGAAGTACTATATCTAAAGCGAATAGCTATGGGCAGCTTAAAGCTTGATGAAAGTTTAAAACCTGGAGAGTACAGAGAGCTAACTAAATTAGAGATAATGACTATAAAAGAAAAAGAAGAGAGCTAAGGAAACTACTTCCTTAATTCTCTTCTTTATTTTCTTTATCAAATCATTCTATGTCAGTTTGGTGTTCCTCTTGAGGCTCTTCATTTTCATAGATTTCATTCTGCAATTTACTCTGATTATCAGACTCTTCGTAGTCATAATCATCATCTTCATCATCATATTTTTCTATGTCGATAACCTTACCTTCATCAAGAGATCTGGTTTTGTTAGCAAGTTTTTCTATTATTTTCATTAAGTTGTTTTTCTTGCTCCCCCTTTGCCTTTTTTTCTTCTTTTTATCTTTATTATCATCTTCATCATTAATATCCTCATCGTATTCTTCTACGTCTATAATTTTATTCTCATCGAAGGTAACCTTATTATCTTTTTTATTATTTCTTTTTTTATTTGTAAAATTGTCTATTATATCCATTAAATCTAGATCGTCTTTCTTGTTTTCTTCAACAGAATCGGAGTCATCTTCACTAAAGATAGACATTAATTCCGCCATTTTTAAAATACCTTCAATATTGTCTAGATCTATAAATTTATCGGAACCTAAAAGAGGGCCTATTATCCCTAGCATACTTGTAAGGTCTAAATTACCGTTTTTTTCTTCTGATTTTTTTCCTCCTATCATATCACTCATATCCATAAAAGTGGTCAAAGTTTTCATCATGTTTCTCATTTTACCTATATTCTGTCTTGTATCTTCCTTCAATAAAGGTTCTATGGCTTCAATCATTTTAAAAGTGATATCTCTATCGCTAATAGTTTTTTTAGGTCCACGAGCTAGAGATTCCTGTGGAGGAGTTTCGGAAAAATTTTTTTGAAGATTTTGAAGAATGCTAAATTTATAAGCAGTTTCCAGTATTGTTGAAAAAGTACCGATAAGCTGACTATAGTTAGGATTTGCATAGGGTTTTATGGAGTTTATGGTTTTTAAAGATTTTTCTATATTGTCAGGAGTAAGATTAAGTTTGGAGAAGATGCCGGAAAAATTTTCTGTCAAACTTGATATATTGTCAAATATATCAAAATTAGAACCTTTTTTGCCGTATATGAATATAAATAATATAGGTAGCAGGGACATTTGGTTCGAAAATAATTTACTGAAAAAATTATTTTTTACAACTTCTGCCTCGGTAGTTCGATTGATCTTCAAAGGAATTACATCATTCATAAGGATCCTCCTTTACTTATGATTACAATTCATATTATGCAACAACATTTTTTTTGTTACGCATATTATTATTGATAATAGGAGGGTCTACTTAAAAATTTTAAAAAAATATTTGGAGGGATTAATGCATGAAAATTAATAAAGAAGATTTAAAAGAAGCAATGGAGAAATTGAATGAAATAAAGGATAATGACGAGAAAGTTGAGGAAATGAAAAAAATTTTTGAAGGGTACAAAGAGAAATACAAAGATAAAAATGAAGAAGAGGTTTTGGAGGAGATTGAAAAGTTTAAAGACAAGATAGACATGGATGAAATAAAAAAGAAACTAAAAAAGCATAAAAAAACTATCAAAAAACTTGAGGGAATGCTAAATGAAGAACAAAAGGAAAGGCTTAAAAAGGTAATGGATTTGTTAGATAAAAGTTGAACAATTTAGTAGGAGTTTTTTATCTCCTACTAAATCATTGTGAAACTTTATCTAACTTCCTTACTCTATCTCCCACTTCTAGAAGTGGGAGTATTATAATCAGGTGAGATAAATAAAAAAATAAGATGGTGGATATCCACCATCTTATTTTTTTATTCCGGTAATTATGTATATCATTTCATCGATGGAGCTACTGGATTTTATAGTGAACTTCCCAAATCTAAGCTTTGGAGCAAGTCCCAGCTCTTCTACTCTGTTTATGAAGTCTCCTACAGCCTCTATAAGACCCTTATCCTTCAGTATCTTGGCTATGCCAACTCCGGTAGTTCCTTTAGGGATTTCAACGACTATATCCTTAGATTCTATAGGAACTATTTGAATAATCTCTTCTTTAGATTGTTCAGGGGGTTGAGAATAAGTTTCATTACTATAGCTCTGCTCAGAAGGCAATTTATCATGGACATCATAAGTAGTGTCATCTTTTTCCTTTTCAACTGTATTTATTGCTGCAGACTTATAATCAAGGGGAACAGTTATGATGCCTGAAAGTTTCCAGCTAATAATACCTGTCATAACAATTATTATAAATAAAGCAAGTAAAACATCACTGCAGTCATAAATGAAATTCTTAAATTTTTCTATCACAATGTACGCCCCCTTTTTATGGTTGCATGGTTGTAGAGGATTCTAATGAAAAATTGGCATAATAATTCTAGGAAGACTAATAATTTAAGAATACCATAAATCAAAATATATTTTCAATAAGACAAAAGTTTTATTTTTTTGAAGGTATATAGAAATTTACCTAGAATATTTATTCTTGGGCATTTCTTTGGAACATTAGGAGGAAAAATATGACTGAATTTAGACTACTAAAGGACAGAGATACAGAGATAGCAAGGGAATATCTGGACAACTATCATATGGAATGTACTTTTCTGATCGGGAATCTTGAAAATTATGGGATAGAAAATAATCCTTTTCATAGGAGAAGTGGAGATTATTATGGGTATTTTGTGGAAGACAAGATAAAGGGAATATTTTTATTTACAAATATGGGAAGCTTTGTTTGTCATTATGAAGATGATGGAGTCTTGAAAAAAATTGCACTATTAAAAACTATAAAAAAATACAAGCCAAAGTATATGTTAGGTGTAAGTAGTAAAATGATCCCTCTTTGGATGATGCTGCAAAAGACTGCTAAGTGTAGCAAATATGAAGAATGCCATTATATGATATTAGAAAAAGAGAATTTTAATCCATTTATTGTAAAAAATGACATTGTCAATGCAAAGGACTATGAGTTTTTTAAAGCTATTGACTTTCTGATTGAAGTTGAAAAAGCTTTTGGTAGAAATCCAAAGACGATAAATGAATTGAAAAATACGGTATATGATAGGACTAATGAGGAAGAATATTTATATCTCTTGGAGAACGGCAGCATAGTGGCTCAAGGAGTCATACAGACTACTACATCCAGAATCAATCAAATTGGAGGGGTATATACGGTCCCTAGCTCTCGAGGAAAGGGATATGCCAAGGCAGTAGTTTCTAAGCTTTGTACAAAAATACTTGATAGAGATAAAATGCCAACTCTAATAGTAGCTAAAGATAATGAAGGAGCTAAAAAAGCTTATATGGATATCGGTTTTAAATACTATAGTGATTATTTAGTAATTGAAACCCAAGTGATTTAGAAGAGAAAGTGGTGATAAAGTGAGAGAAATTATAGTTGGAGAGAATGAAGCTAATCAGAGATTGGATAGATTTTTACTAAAATATTTGAATAAATCTACAAGAGGTAATGTATTTAAGCTTTTGAGGAAAAAAGTAATCAAGGTAAATAATAAAAAGAAGAAAGAAAACTACTATCTAAAACTAAATGACAAGATACAGTTTTTTTTATCAGATGAAGCTCTAGAAGAGTTAAGGCAGGAAGAAGAAATGGTTCTGAGTAAAAATGTAAATCTTGATATAGTATATGAAGATGATGAAATACTGGTTGTCAATAAACCTAAGGGATTATTAACCCATCCAAACAAAAATGAGTATAAAAAAACTTTGACTACAAGGGTGCAAACATATTTAAATCATCTTGCAACCAGAACCTTTAAACCTGCGTCTGTTAACAGGCTGGATCGAAATACAAGTGGGTTGATACTTTTTTGCAAGACCTATGATGCACTGAAGAAATATAATAAAATGATGAGAAATAGGGAGATAAAGAAATATTATATATGTATAGTTCATGGAAGGGTAAAGAGAAAAGGAGAAATCAAGGGATATCTAGATAAAGATCATCAGAAGAACATTGTAAAAATAAGGGAAGATAATTCCGATGGTAAGGGACGATTTATTCACACAAGATATAAACCCTTAGAATATATAAAAAACTATACTCTTCTGGAGGTGGAAATACTTACTGGAAGGACTCATCAGATCAGAGCCTCTCTAAGTAAAATTGGGCACCCTATTGTTGGAGATACTAAATACGGAGGCAAGAAGGTAAAAAATGTTACGACCCAAGTACTTCATGCATACAAACTGATTGTTGGAGATAAGATTATTGTAAAAGATAGTGATGAAATAAAGGATATAATAGGCAAATTAAGCTAATACATATAATAAATTACAGGCATTAGCTTTTTTTATAGTAAAGGAACTCCAACATTAAAAAAAAAATTGCAGGTATAAAACAAAGTAAATTCAAGTGATGCAAGAAATTGCAAATTTTTACCAGTTAAATGTTAAAAAGGCTGACAGCTAACTGCTGACCGCTCATGGCAAAAAGGTGACAGGTGACGGGCTACAGGAAAGACCCTAAAGAACGACTAGGATTTTCCAAGAGCTAAGAGCTAAGAACTAAGAACTAATCAGGGCTACCAACTACGAACTACTAACTACGAACTAACAAAGCGTCGCTAGACGCTTTTGTTCTGACATAACAGCTGATATCGTAATATAATAATATAGACCCTATATTTGCTGAAAGGAATGATCTGAGATTGGTAGAGTCTTATAATGTATTGACTAAGTTAATAGATAGATACGACTATGGAGGAGCATTGCAGGTAATTAAAGAGATGGGATTTGAAAACAGTGACGCTGCTATATTAATAGAGTCATGCAAATATGCAGTTAACTTTGATTTTGAAACTGCCTTTAGTATTTTGGACAGATTGTCAGAAGTAAGAAAAAACAAAAGTGAAATAAAGGGGCTGGTTTCAAATCTAGAAAGCCTCATTAGGGGTGAACCTAATGATATGTTTTCAGAGCTTATTGAAAATATAAAATTTCAGATAGTAAATGAAGAATATATAGATTTTTTGGGAAGAGTTTATAGATTTAAAGAAGCCATATTCAAATATATTTTTATTAAAAAACATTTAAATAAAAACCAATTTTCGTTTTTACTTGATATTATGTCTAAAAGAAGAATACTAAAGATATTAAGAAAAAAATATAAAATATATAATTCAAATATGGTTTATGCTATAACGACTTATATAAATAGATATTTAAGCGATGAAAAAAGATACGTTGAAATAGCAAAGATATTAAATTCTGAAAAAATGACTAATCTTATAGAACTTAGAAATAACTCAATAGTAGGGCACGGATTTAAGGGTGTGAGCAGAGAAGATATAGTAAAGGTTTATGGAAATCCTTATCATGTATTGGATGATTTTAAACATTGTTTAAATCTATTGGACGTTAAATTATTTGAATATAAATATAGCAAACTAAACGATATTATAAAAAAAGAGTTAAATAAGCCAGATGAATGTGATATGGGAGAAAACTTTGGCATTGTACCTAACATGATTTAATGGTAGAATATATTTGTGAAATTAGAAAGGAAGATATAAATGGCTAAAGAAATATTTGAATGGGTAAAAACTATTATTATTTCAGTTATTATAGCCCTTTTTATTACTGCATTTATTAGACCTACCTTGGTAAAAGGGCATTCAATGTATCCGACTCTAGAACCCAATAATTATTTAATAATCAACAAAATACCCTATATGCTTCATGAACCTCAAAGAGGGGATATAGTAGTTTTTAAATCTCATTTAAAGGCAATTGATGGTGATGAAAAGGATTTAATTAAAAGAGTAATAGCTGTTGAAGGGGACAAATTGGTAATAAAAGATGGTAAAGTTTTTGTTAATGGAAAAGAGATGAAAGAAAATTATATAAATGGAAATTATACTAGTGGTAATATAGATATAGTTGTGCCAGAAGGAAAGGTTTTCGTTATGGGCGACAATAGACCCAACAGTTTAGATAGTAGAAGTCCCGATGTCGGGCTTGTAGATGTAGACGACATAAGAGGAAAGGTATTAGTAAGATTATTTCCATTTAATGAAATAGGAACAGTAGATTAGACTTGAAAAAATTGTCAAATATCAAATTAGAGATTTTTCTCTGATTTTTTGTTTATTTTAGGTATTAACTGCACATCCTATAAGTGATAAACTTATAAGGAGGTATGTAAATGAAAGTAAGAGATTTAATGACTACGAATGTAACTGCAGCAAATATAAACAGTAGCGTAACAGAAATCGCAAAAAATATGAAAGACTTGAATGTTGGTGCAATACCTGTTTGTGATAACAGTAATAATGTAGTGGGGATAGTTACGGATAGAGATATAGTTTTAAGAAATGTTGCTGATGGAGGTAATAAAACAAAAGCTCAGGATGTCATGTCAGGGCATGTAGTTTCAGTTGCTCCTGATACCCACCCTCATGAAGCGGCAAGGATTATGGCTGAAAATCAAATAAGAAGACTTCCCGTAGTAGAAAACGGAAAGCTTGTAGGAATCCTTTCAATAGGTGACTTTGCAACTCAAGATATATATGTAAATGAAGCTGGAGAAGCTTTAAGCAGTATTTCGACCCCAAGTCGACCAATGAAATAAATAAAAGCTAAAGTTCCTGTGAAAACAGGAACTTTTAGTTTTTATATAAGAGAATTTGGTATATATTAATAATGTGAGAGAAAATAATATATAAAAAATTATGGGGGAAAGATAAGATGGGCAGCAAGGTAAATATTACGTTGAAAAATGGAAAAACGATAAAAGTAGAAAGAGGGACTACTCTTGAAAAAGTAAGTCAAACAGTGCAGGATGACTATAAAGCAATAATAGTAGCTGCCAAAGTAAATAATAAATTAAAGGAGTTAAACTATCAAGTAGAAAGAGATACTAAAGTTGAATTTATAGATTTAACAACTATAGATGGGCAGAGGATCTATCAGAGGGGACTTTCATTTGTGTTTATAAGGGCTGCAATGGAACTTCTTCCTGATTGCAAAGTAAGTGTAGAGCATTCCTTAAGTAAAGGCCTTTACTGCGAAATACGTTATAAAAGACCAATAAATGAAAAGGATGTAGAAAATATTGAAGAGAGAATGAAGGAGATAATTGATGAAGATATTCCCTTTATTAAGGAAAAGGTGGCAAAAGAGAAGGCAAGAGAAATATTTAAAAAGTACGGAATGGAAGCAAAGGAAAAGCTGCTGAAATATAGAAATAAAGATTTTATAAATATTTATAGTTGTGGTTGGCTTAAAAATTATTTTTATGGCTATATGGTTCCAAGCACTGGTTATCTTAAAAAATTCAGATTAAAATTTTTTCTTCCAGGTGTAATTATACAATATCCAACCAAGGAAGAACCGAATAAAATTCCTGAATTTTTTCAACAAAGTAAGCTGGCTTCTATTTTTAGAGAAGCGGAAGTTTGGGGTAATATACTGGATGTAGGATATGTTGCAAATCTCAACGAGTTGATTGAACAAAATAAATATCCTGAGATTATAAGGATATCAGAGGCCCTACATGAAAAGAAGGTAGCAAAAATAGCAGATATGATTACAGAAAGCAAAAAGAGAGTTGTACTCATAGCAGGACCATCTTCTTCGGGAAAGACGACCTTTGCTCAAAGATTGTTAATTCAGCTAAGAGTAAACGGGCAAAGACCAGTTACCCTTTCTACTGATGATTATTTTGTAGATAGAGAAAAGACTCCTAAGGATGAAGAAGGAAATTATGATTTCGAATCTATTGAAGCAGTAGATCTAGAGTTGTTTAATTATCACCTTTCTAAACTAATACAAGGGGAAGAAGTAGAAATTCCTAAGTTTAATTTCCATGAGGGGCGCAGGGAATATCAGGGTAACATACTTAAGATCAGAGAAGATCAGCCAATAATAATAGAAGGTATACACGGACTGAACGAAAGGCTTACAAAAGACATTCCACAAAACAAAAAATTCAAAATCTATATAAGTGCACTGACCCAATTAAATATAGATGATCACAATAGAATACCTACAACGGATACAAGACTCATTAGAAGAATAGTAAGGGACAGTAAATATAGAGGACATTCTGCACTGACTACTTTAAGATTGTGGAAGTCAGTAAGAAGGGGAGAGGAGAAAAATATATTTCCTTTCCAGGAGGAAGCAGATATAATGTTTAACTCAGCTTTGGTTTATGAGCTGGCAGTTTTAAAAAAATATGCTAAACCTTTATTAAAGGAAATAAGTGAAAAGGAACCAGAATATATTGAAGCAAAGAGGCTTTTGAAGTTTCTCAGTTATTTTAAATCCATAGAGGACGACAAATATATTCTTCAAACGTCTATACTTAAAGAATTTATAGGAGGAAGTTGTTTCGTGGAATAAATTCATTTTCTATTGACTATAGGAGATCTTTACTTTAAAGTGAAAGTTATAGTAACAGTATTTTAAATAACAGACAATTGGGAGATGAATTGCATGCAGCTTTTACTAAAAAGGTTGGTTGAGCAAAATAGGCATTATACGAAGTATGGTAAGGTTGCCAATTATATACCGGAACTAGGTAAAATGGACCCCGATAAACTAGGCATAGTTATTGTGGATACGGGAGGGAAGATATATAGGGCAGGAGACTATGATTTGAAATTTACTTTGCAAAGTATGTCTAAGCCAATAGTGCTGCTTTTAGCCTTAATGGATAATGGAGAGGAGACCGTGTTTAAGAAAGTAGGTAAGGAACCTACTGGGGATCCCTTTAATTCTATGAGAAAACTAGAGACATTGAGTCCCCCAAAACCTCTCAATCCAATGATTAATGCAGGGGCAATAACTGTAACTTCTCTAATTAAGGGCAAAGATAGCAAGGAAAAGTTTGAGAGAATTTTGGATATGGTTAGAAAAATATCAAATAATCCTAGGCTCAATATAAATATGGATGTATATTTGAGTGAGAAGAAAACCGGAGATAGAAACCGTGCAATAGCTTACTTTTTAAAGGATGTGGGAATCCTTGAAGGCGATGTGGAAGAAGCTTTGGATTTATATTTTAAACAATGCTCTATAGAAGTTACCTGTGAAGATATTGCAAATATAGGAATGTTTTTGGCAAATCAAGGAATAGATAGGAAAACCGGTAAAGTTATAGCACCTAAATACCTGACGCAAATAGTTAAAACCTTTATGGTCACTTGTGGAATGTATGATGAATCAGGAGAGTTTGCCATAAATGTAGGGGTGCCCTCAAAAAGCGGTGTCAGTGGTGGAATAATAAGTGCAGTTCCAAATAGAATGGGAATAGGTGTTATTGGTCCGGCCTTAAACGCAAAAGGCAACAGTATAGCAGGAGTTAAGCTGCTTATGGATTTGTCAAGAGAATTAAAACTCAGTATATTTTAGAGGAATGATAGGTATGAATACAATTTCCCTTTTAAAATCTAGAAAGTCTGTCAGGCGATTTTCAAATAAGGATGTAAATCTTGAGAAACTAGATAGAGTTGTTTTTGCAGGAATTAATTCAAAGCCCTTGGATGAAAATATCAATCTTAAATTTAAACTTATTGTTAATGGTCATGAATTTGCTAAAGAGTTAAAGGGATATGGTGGGTATTTCGGTGAGGTTTTTGATGCTCCACATTATATAGCTGTAATCACGGAAAATAAAAGTGGATTTCTTGAAAATCTAGGATATAGAGTAGAGCAGCTAATGATAAAAGCCCATGAGCTTGGTCTAGGTACATGCTGGATTGAGCTGTTTTTTGGTAGGGATAAAATTAAAAAGTTGCTTAATTTAGAAGGTGAAGATTCAGAGGTTGTAGTAGTTACCCCTATAGGATATGAAAAGATAACAATTATGGACAAATTTATTAAAAACTTAAAGGATTCCAGGAGTTATAGAAAATCTTTGAAGGAAATTGTTTATTTTAATAAGTGGGGTTGCATTAGAGAGGCGGAAACAGAGATAGAATCAAAGTTTCTTAAGATTCTAGATCATGCTCGACTTGCCCCATCATGGGGAAATAAACAGCCGTGGAAGTTTTTGATAAATGACAATAAGGTTATAGTGTTCGCTAAAAAAGAGGTATTTAGGCGGAAAAATGAATTGAACTATAACCGACTGGATTGTGGTATTATAATGCTATATTTTGAACTAGTAGGTGAAGAACTGGCGGTTAGAGGAAACTGGAGCATAGAAAAAAAAGATACTTTATGTCACCAATTTGATGTATCAGATAAGTATGAATATATAGGTTCTTTTATTATGAAATAGCTTCTTTTATCACAAAGAAGCTATTTTTGCGTTAGTAATTAGAAAAATTTTCAATGTTTTTGTTGATTTTTGTAAAAAAAGCAGGAAACTTTTACCTTTTGTAGAATTATAATAGCTATGGGAGTAGCTGTGAATAAATAATTTGACATATATAAATAATAGCTGAAGGTGATTACATGATTTTAGAAAAAGAAAACAAAAGATACCGCATAAAGAATGATTATTTGTATCTTGTAATAACGCTATTAATATCTTTTTTTATACTTTATATTTCAGTAATATATGAGAAACAGATATATTACGTCTTTCATAATGTAAACTTTTTAACTAAACATATTATAACTGAGCTAATAACAATTATAATTTCATTTATAATATTTATAAACTGTTACCATGCCTACAAACATACTAAAAGAATAAGACTGTTGATACTTTCTATGACTTTTTTTATAGTGGGATGTATAGATTTTCTTCATATGATTTCCTATGAAGGAATGCCTTATACATTTACGGAAAGCTCAATTGCTGCGGCTACAACCTACTGGATTATTGGCAGGTTGATTATGTCTACTGGAATTCTTATAACCTCTGTAGTGTATTTTTATAAAAAGGTAAAAAGGATAAATGAAAAACATATTTTGTTAATTAGTATACTTATTGCTATGTTTTTATTTTATATAGTTACATATAAGGTTGAATATTTACCGGCCATATTCATTGAAGGAGTAGGACTTGTAAAGCTAAAGATATCTCTTGAATATTTAATAATGATTTTGCAGGCAATGGCTGTATATTTCTACTTAAGAACCTACAAGAAGTTACAAAGTAAATATATAATATTAATGTGCTGTGGACTTGTACTCAGCATTTTTAGTGAAGCATTATTTATTCTTTACAGAAACGTTTATGATACATATAATCTACTAGCACACGTTTACAAAATAGGGAGTTTCTATTTGATTTATCACTCCATATTTAAATATAATGTTGATATGCCCTATGTACAGCTTAAAAAGGCTCAGGATAGAATAAAGCTTTATGCAAACAACCTTGAGAAAATAGTGGATAAAAGGACGGAACAGGTCAAGAAAGTAAATGATACACTAATAAAAGAGCTTGACTATGCTAAGAATATTCAGCAAGCCCTACTTCCACCACACAAGATAAGTTTTCAAAATGTTACTTTTATATCAGAATATATTCCCTGTGAAAGACTGAGTGGGGATTTTTATGATATTTATGAGATAGATAATGATAATATAGGGATGTACATTTTAGATGTATCGGGACACGGAGTGTCAGCAGCTCTGCTTACCATGTTTAGCAAAAATTATATAAAGTCTACAGAGAGACTTATTAAGAGATATAGAGGATTAAAGCCTCATAAAAATTTAAAAAATTTATATGATGAATTTAATAAATTAAATTTTCCTGAAGAGATGCATATGGTAGTATTTTATGCAGCTTATAACACAACTAACAAAGTCCTTACATATTGTTCTGGAGGTATGAATTGCTATCCTATTTTAATGCGAAGGGATGGAGGCTACGAATATCTGGACAAGAGCAAAGGGTTTCCAATATGCCAATTTAAGGACTTTTATGAACCTGAATACGAGAGTGCAAAGATTCAGTTAAATGCAGGGGATAAAATTATATTTTATACTGATGGTTTGACCGAAAAGCAGAAAAATACTAGTATAGATAAGGAAGTTCTTATAAATCTCTTGCTGGAAAATAAAGATAAAAATATTGAAGAATTAAATAAAAAGATTTTAAGTGTTTTAAGGGGTACTAAAGAAGTAATAAATGACGATATAACATATTTTATAATGGAAATAGGCCACTAATTATTTGAGAAATAAGGGTAATCTGAAAACATTGACTAATTTTTATAAAAAGAATATAATAAATATAAATTGTCGAAAATATTCTTAAATTTACTATATAAAAAACTATTCTGATAAAAAGGAGCTTTGCTATGAAAGATGTTTTAGTGTTAAGGGATTTACAACAAATAAAAGCTATTTCGCATCCATATAGAATAGAGATACTTGAAGCCTTTGAGGATTCAGCTGCAACGGCTAAGCAAATTGCAGATAAGTTAGGTGAACCTCACGCAAAGGTCAATTATCACATCAAGACCCTATTAAAAGTAGATATTTTAGAGTTGGTTGAAGAGAAAGTTAAATTAGGGATTGTGGAAAAATATTACATGCCTGCTGCCAGAACCTTTGTTATAGATAGAAATATTTTAAATACCATCGAAAAGAATGTAGCTGAATCTATTAATCAAGCCTCAATATCTATATTTGAGAATATTTCCAAGGACTTTTATAAAATGCTTCATTACAATGATTACTATCTTACCCTCGACGAGGTAAAAGAACTTCACGATAAACTTAAATCTGTTATGCAGGAGTTTTTACAGGGTAAAAAAGATAAAAACCGCGAAAATGCAAAAAAATATTCAATATCTTCTCTGATTATTCCAAGAGTAAAAGCTAAAAAATAAAGATAAGCATTTTAAGTTTATAGTAAGCTGATGAAATAATATGCATCAGCTTATTTGTATGCAAGAAATGACTATATTAAAGTATAAAATGTATTTCATAAAAAAGAGTATAAAACTTTCAAGTTTTAAAACTTATTAAAAGGGTATCTAACAATAATGGAATAATTTTGAGGAGTTGAGACAATGTATATAGGATGCCATTTGTCAATATCAAAAGGTTTTGAAGCTGCAGTTAAACAAGCTATTGAAATAGGAGGAAATACTTTTCAATTCTTCACCAGAAATCCTAGGGGAGGGAATGTAAAAAAGCTAGACCTTAAGGATTTGCAAAAGGCCGACCAGCTATGTAAAGAGCATAACTTCGCCTCACTTTTGGCACATGCGCCCTATACCTATAACTTTGCTTCGGATAAGGATAAAGCATGGGGTTTTGCAAAATATAGACTTAGAGATGATTTGGATAGACTCCAACATTTAGATAGCTGCAAATATTTAGTAATGCATCCTGGGAATCATGTGAAAAGAGGTATGGAGTTCGGCATAGAAAGAATATCCGAAGGAATTAATGAAGTTTTGCAGGGCGATGAAAATACTATGATTTTATTGGAAACAATGTCAGGAAAAGGTACTGAAGTAGGCTATAAGTTTGAACAGTTAAAGGAAATAATTAATAGAATTGAGTACAAAGAACTAATAGGGGTCTGTTTTGATACGTGCCATACCTATTCGGCTGGATATGACATAGTCAATGATTTAGACGGAGTACTGAATGAGTTTGATCAGATAATAGGACTTGATAAATTGAAGGCTATACATTTAAATGATAGCAACCATAAACTAGGTAGCGAAAAAGATAGACATGCACGTATCGGAGAAGGAACTCTAGGCTTAGATAATATCTTGGATTTTATCAATCATCCGAAGGTCCAAGGTATTCCGTTGTTCTTGGAGACTCCCAATGAATTAGACGGATATGCTAAGGAAATAAAAGTTTTAAAATATGGATATTCTTTGTAAAAAAGGGTAAACTTTAAAGGTTTGCCCTTTCTTACTTAAAGTATGGAAGTATCGCTAAGTAATAAAAAGTATTTTTGCTCTCCATAATATTATTAATAACAAAAATTATAAATTGTTGTGGAGAGTGAGAGGATTGAAGAGTTTAATTGCAGGAACTTTAGCTGGGTTATGCAGTGGTATAGGAACATTACCCTTATTATTTATAAATAGAATTTCAAAGGCTGTTGAAGATACGTTGCTTGGCTTTGCTGCGGGGATAATGATATTTGCAAGCTCTTTTAGTCTTATAAAGCCAGCACTTAAAAATAAGAATATAGTGCAAGTAATATTAGGCCTACTTTTGGGAGCCATTATTATGACCTTTATTGAAAAAACAGTTCCTCATATCCATTTAGAAAGATTAAGAGTTTTAAATTTCAAAGATGAAACAATGAAAAAAACCTACCTCTTATTAGCTGCAATAATAATTCACAGCATACCTGAAGGTCTTGCAATAGGTATAGGATTTGCTTCAGAAAGGGCTGGAATTGGACTTTCCTTAGCAATTGCAATAGGTATTCAAAATTTACCTGAAGGGTTGGTTGTATCAGCTCCTTTAATTCAGAAGGGATATTCAAAGTCAAAAGCAATTGCCTTTGGGTTTTTAGCGGGAATAGGAGAACCTACAGCTGCACTGATGGGAAGCATTTTAGGAAAGAAAGTTTATGGCTTTATGCCTTTAATTTTAAGTTTAGCAGCTGGTGCAATGTATTATGTAGTTTCACATGAGCTTATACCTGAAAGCCATTGTAGCGGACATCAATTAAAGGCTACCTACGGAGTTATCTTTGGATTTATAGTTATGCTTATAATAGATTATATGGTAAAATAGCATAAGGTGAGATAAATGAATTTAAAAGAAAAGACAATAAAGTATGCTAAAAGTATTGGAATAGATTTGATAGGATTTGTAAAGTCGGAAGTTTTTGAAGATTTGAGGGAGAGAATCAATAGCAGAAAAGAGAAGGATTACCTTTCGGGTTTTGAAGAAAAAGATATAGAGAAAAGAATTGATCCCCAGTTAACGATGAAGGATGCTAAAACTATCATAGTTGTGGGCGTACCTTATTATATTCATGAAAATAACATAAATCATGATACCAATCCTGAATTTTACGGAAAAATATCAAGATCATCGTGGGGGAAGGACTATCATGTAGTTTTAAAAGAAAAAATGAAAAAATTGATGGAACTGATGCAGGAAGAGCTGGGTAAAATTAAGTACCGTTTTTTCGTAGATACAGGACCTTTAGTTGACAGACATCTTGCCTATAAAGCAGGTATTGGGTGGTATGGCAAAAATAACTGTATTATAACAGAAAATTATGGCTCGTGGGTATTTATAGGGTATATACTGTGCGATCTTGAAATTGAAACCGAAAATCATGAAGAAAATAGGTGTGCAAAGTGTAATAAATGTATAGATGCCTGTCCAACAGGTGCATTAATGGATAACTATGAGTATAATGCTAAAAGATGTATATCCTTTTTGACACAGACGAAGGAAGACATAAGCTATCAGTTAAGAGAAAAGATGGGAAATAGCCTTTACGGTTGTGATGTATGTCAATTAGTATGTCCTCATAATGTAAATGTAGAAGGTGGATATGATGAGTTCTTTCCTGAAGAGCATAATTATAGACCTAACTTATTAGAGCTACTTCAGCTGTCCAATAAACAATTTAAGAAAAAATATGGAGATATAGCCCTAGGATGGAGGGGAAATAAGGTACTTAAAAGAAATACGATCATTGCTTTGGGAAATTCAGGAGACATAAAAGTTTTAGATCATATAAAAAAATATCTGGAAGATAGTTCTCCCATGATTAGAAAATATGCTGCCTGGGCAGCTATCAGACTAGATAAAGTTAGAGGAAAAAAACTATTGGAGGAGCATTTAAAAAAGGAGAAGGATCCCCAAGTTATATCTGAAATTAAAAAACTATATAAGTATTATTTATAAATCTTTAGTTATGCCTCGTTCATTTTGAACGGGGTTTTGTTTTTAAAATTCCTCAATTTTCATGAAGCAAAGCATACTTTGGTGAATATTATATAAAATATAGGTTTGATTCAACAAAGGGGGAATTTTGTGAGAAAGCATAATAAGTTAAACTACAGACAGCTAAAAAAATTTTATAATCCAAAACAATTTAAATTTAAGACGACAAAGGATCTTAAGGAGCTTAATGATATAATCGGTCAGGATAGGGCTATTAGAGCTATGGAGTTTGGACTTGATGTAAAAAATCCAAAGTATAACATGTTTTTAAGCGGAGTAAAAGGTACGGGGAAAACTAGCTATTGTATTTCAAAAGTAAAAGAAAGGGCAGTCTTGGAGGAAAGACCTGATGATTGGTGCTATGTATATAACTTTAAAGAACCAGATAAACCCAGATCGATCAATTTACCTGCAGGTATGGGAAAAACCTTTAGAGACGATATGGAATTACTCGTTCATGATCTAATAACTGAAATTCCTAAAGCATTTATAAGTGAAGAGTATGTAAAGAACAAAAATGAAATTGTTAAGGAATATCAGAAAAAAAGAAGTGAATTACTTGATTACTTAATTGAATACGGATACCAGTTAGAATTTGAAGTAAAAAACAATTCTACTGGATTAGTATTTATACCTATAAAGGATGGAGAAAATCTAAGTGATGAAGAATATGAAGAGCTCGATGAAGAGGAAAAGCAAAGATATGAAGAAAATGCTGAAATATTACAGATAAAAGCTTTAGAGTCTTTGAAAAAAATCAGAATACTGGAAAAAGAAGTTAAAAAGAAATTGATGGATTATCAAAAAATGACAGCACATTTTGTGATAAAGCCTATAATTGAGGTTTTAAAGGAAAGGTACAAAAATTATACAAAAATTGTTGAGTATATTGAGGAAGTTAAAGAAAATATTATAGAAAATATATCAGATTTTGAATTAATAGCTGAGGAAGATGTACCAATTAATTTTGATATAAAGGAAATTGCTCCTAAATATTATGTAAATCTATTCATCGATAACGGTGACCAGAAGGGTGCTCCGGTAATAATAGAAAATAATCCAACATATATCAATTTAATAGGAACAGTTGAATATGAAAATGAAAAAGGAACTTTAAAAACAGACTTTACAATGATTAAATCCGGTGCCATCCATAAAGCAAACGGAGGGTATTTAATTCTTCAAGCAGAACAGCTCTTAAGAGACATTCACTCTTGGACTGCTTTAAAGAGAGTATTGAATACAGGAAAAATAAAAATTGAAAGTCTAAGCCGTCAATTAGGGATTGCTAGTATAGCTACCTTAAGCCCGGAAGAAATACCGATTAATGTAAAGGTTATTTTAATAGGAAGCACCTATATTTATCATTTGTTGTATAGTTATGATGATGATTTCCATAAGCTCTTTAAAATTAAAGTGGATTTTGACTCTGTCATGGAAAGTAATTTTGATAATGAGATGAAGATGGCTTGCTTTATTAGCTCCTATTGCGAAAGTGAAGGGTTAAAGCATTTTGACAGAGAAGGTGTAATAAAAGTTTTGGAATACAGTAACAGATTGGCTGGCAGCCAAAAAAAAATGTCGACTCGTTTTAGTAAAATTATAGAAATTTTGGTTGAGGCAGATGTGTTTGCAAACTATGACAAAAGTAATATTATAACTGGGAAGCATGTAGAAAGAGCTATTTTCGAAAGGCAGTATAGAAGTAATAGAACCGAAGAAAGAATAGATGAAATGTATAAAGAAGGAAAGATAGTAATAGATATTAAAGGAAGTAGAGTAGGAAGGATAAATGGGCTCTCAGTACTGGATATGGGAGACTATGTTTTCGGAAAACCGAGCGTCATAACAGTATCCACCTATGCAGGGGATAAAGGAATTATCAATATTGAGAGAGAAGTAGAAATGAGTGGAAGTATCCATGACAAGGGAGTAATGATATTAGAAGGATATCTAAATGAAAAATTTTGTAAAAAAGGTCCCTTAGGGGTAACCTCTAAAATATGTTTTGAACAGTCCTATGGTGGAGTAGATGGTGACAGTGCATCCAGTACGGAACTGTATGGGATTTTATCTAGCATAGGAGATATTCCAATAAAACAAAGTATTGCAGTTACGGGCTCAGTAAACCAAAAAGGTGAAATACAGCCTGTAGGAGGTGTTACTGAAAAAATCGAAGGATTTTATAATATATGTAAATATTTAGGATTGACTGGTGACCAAGGAGTTATAATCCCTAAACAAAATATTGATGAGCTTGTGTTGAAGGATGAAGTAATAGATGCAGTTAAACAAGGGGAATTTCAGATATATTCTGTTTCAACCATAGAAGAAGGCATGGAAATATTGACCGATAAAAGCTTTAAGGAAGTTGAGAAGTTAGTAGAAAGAAAATTGGAAGAGTACAATCAGATTATGAAGAATAAAGAAAACCATGAAGAATGAATATCATTTAAGTAGGCTGACATTAGATTAGTCTACTTAATATTTTTTACAAATAATATAAAAAGGAGATTTCATAGCATACTGGTAAAAACTATATTAATTTGACACAGTTACTTAACAACATTTATTTGTTAAATAATTTTAAGAAATTAAAAAAGGAAAATATTTTTTTTGTAGTATACTTAACAATACGGAAGTAATTTAACTTGCCTCGCTAGTTCCTTATAGATATCCTTCAATAATCCTCTTCAGGCTTCGTAGAAGAGCTGTTTTAATAGAAAGGATTTAGAGGTAAAATAGCTCTTCAAAGTCGCTTCAGAGGAAACATTGAAGGATATTTAAAGCTATACTGTTAGAATAGCTAGCATAAGAGGTTAATTTAAGTATATTAAAATATAGATGATATAGGAGGAAAAAGAATGGAAGGGACTATGAAATGTGTAGTTAAAAATGAACCAAAGGTAGGAGCAGAGTTAACTTCAATAGAGATACCCAAAATAGGTCAAAATGAAATACTTGTAAAGGTCTTAGCAACTTCTATTTGTGGCACGGACTACCATATATACAGCTGGGATGCTTGGTCACAGAAAAGAATAAATCCTCCAAAGATAATGGGACACGAATTCGCAGGTGAAGTCGTTAAGGTAGGGGAAAAGGTTTCCAAGGTAAAAGTAGGTGATATAGTATCTGCTGAAACCCATATAGTTTGCGGCAAATGTGCTCTTTGTGTTACAGGACAGGCACATATATGTACCAGTACAAAAATATTAGGTGTTGATACCCATGGAACATTTGCTGAGTACGTTGCTATTCCAGAAGATAATGCATGGGTAAATGACCCGGCAATCCCGCCTGAATATCTTTGTATTCAGGAACCACTTGGAAATGCTGTACATACTGTTTTATCCGGAGATATTATTGGAAAGACTATAGCCGTAGTAGGTTGTGGCCCCATAGGCATAATGGCTGTTGCCGTTGCAAAGGCCGTTGGAGCTGCCAAGGTAATAGCAATTGAAGTAAATGAATATAGATTAAATCTGGCAAAGGAAATTGGAACAGATGTAGTTATAAATCCTCTAGAAGAAGATGTCGTAAAGAGAGTGCTAGAAGAAACCGACAGTTTAGGTGTAGATGTAGTAGCCGAGATGTCAGGAAATCCGAAGGCTATTCAACAGGCTTTAAAGTACATTAGACTAGGCGGAAGAATGGCCATGCTTGGAATACCAGCTGAAGATGTAAAACTTGATGTTGCCAACGGGATAATATTTAAAGGTATACAGATACACGGAATAGTTGGAAGAAAGATGTATGAAACATGGTATCAAGTCAAAGGACTGTTGGCATCAGGAAATTTAAATCTAGACAAAGTAATTACTCATAAACTGCCTTTAGAGGATTATGAAAAAGGTATGGAGCTGATGAAGAGCGGAAATTGCGGAAAAGTTGTATTATTTCCTAATATGAAGTAAATAATTAAATAAGAAAACGCATACATCTATCTCACTTGATTATAGTACTCCCACTTGTACAAGTGGGATATAGAGTAAGGAAGTAAGATAAAGTCTCACAACAATTTAGTAGGAGATAAAAAACTCCTATTAATTTATATTAGACTTTAAGTGTAAATTTATATTAAAATTGATTTAAGGGAAGATAGATGATTGAATTCTTAACCTTAATACTTAATAGAAAGAGGGTTTTGCATGTCAAATGTTCACGAATTAAAATTTTTAAAGGAAAAAATTGAGGAGTTAAAGGAACAAGGTGTTTATAGAAAACTTCCTATCTTGGAAACTGCAAACGAAGCGGAAATCATTTTAAATGGCAAAAAAGTAATTAACCTTTCCTCCAATAACTATCTTGGGTTTGCCAATCATCCGAGACTGAAGAAGGCTGCTATTGATGCTGTAGAAAAATATGGTGTAGGAGCAGGAGCCGTTAGAACAATAGTTGGAAACATGGATATCCATGAGGAAATGGAAAGAGTTTTAGCAGAGTTTAAAAGAGAAGAAGCAGTTATGGTTTTTCAGTCAGGGTTTAACTGTAATGCGGGAGCCATTCAAGCAATAACCGAAAAAGGGGATTTGATAGTTTCTGATGAGCTTAATCATGCCAGCATAATTGATGGAGCTAGACTTTCTAAGGCAGATAAAACGATTTACAAACATAATGATATGAATAACTTAGAAAAAGTACTAAAAGAGAATAGAGACAAATATAAGAACATACTCATAATCACTGACGGGGTTTTTAGTATGGAAGGAGACATTGCAAATCTACCTGATATAGTAAACTTAGCTGAAAAGTATGAAGCCATGACATACGTTGATGATGCCCATGGCTCTGGGGTTTTGGGTGAGAATGGACGTGGAACGGTAGATCATTTTGGGCTTCACGGAAGAGTAGATTTTAGTATAGGTACACTTTCAAAGGCGATAGGTGTAGTCGGAGGTTACGTAGCCGGCAGCAAAACAATGCAGGATTGGCTGAGTCATAGAGGAAGACCGATATTGTTCAGTACATCATTACCTCCAGCAGCGGTAGGTGCTATCATAGAAGCGGTAAAAATGCTTATGGAATCCAGTGAATATACAGACAAATTGTGGTCAAATGCCAAATTTTTCAAAGAAAAACTTGGAAAGCTAGGATTCAATATAGGTAATAGCCAGACTCCTATCACTCCAGTTATTATTGGCGAAGAGGCCAAGACTATGGAATTCTCAAGAAAACTTCTTGAAAATGGAGTATTCGTTTCAGGAATAGTATTCCCAACTGTACCAAGAGGAACAGGAAGGGTAAGATGTATGGTAACTGCAGGACATACAGAAGAACAACTTGATAGAGCAGTAGGTGTTTTTGAAAAAGTAGGAAAAGAAATGGGTATACTTAAATAACGATACATAGGAATAGGGCAGCTAAAATGCTGCTCTGTTTTTTAATTGTCTGCGTGTCCAGCGAAGCTGTCATTCGCTAGTTGGTGAAAGTCCAACCCAAGTAATTGTCAAGAAGCTTGGTAGCTATAAGACTAATTATAGGCGAGAGCCTGTGGTTAAAGCGTCTTGAAAATGCGTCTATTATGATGCTAGCAAATATACAGACCGTAACGTTAAGTGAATTCTGCAGCACTGTTAGAAAGCTCATGATTGAGAGAAGAGATACTGACGAGCCTTTAGGCATAGGGCGAAGTCCGATGGAAACTTAATTGGAACTTGGAGCATTGTACGAAAGTGGCTTAAAGCAGGGGTTATGAAAGATGGTGTGTTTGCTGAGAGTGATATAGGGAGCCCGCAGGGCGGTGTAATATCTCCATTACTTGCAAATATCTATTTAGATTACTTAGATACAGTGTGGGAAAAGTATTATAGGCACTTAGGTAAATTAATTAGATTTGCCGATGACTTTGTAGTTGTTTGCAAGAACTATAAAGACGTTAAGCATGCGCATAAAGCTATAAGTCTTATAATGCAACGATTAGAATTAAGTCTAAATAAGGATAAAACTAAAATTATTTCATTATGGGATGGAAAAGAAGGCTTTGATTTTCTTGGATATCATAATAGAAAGATTAAAACAAAGACTATAGACGGTAGAATCTACTATGTACTAAAACAATGGATTAGTAAGAAAGCAACAAAGAAGGTATTTAACAAGGTTAAGGAAACTCTAGGTAGGAAAACCCTATATGTATCCCTTGATGAAATAATCAAAATACTAAATCGTAAGATTGTAGGGTGGAGAAATTACTATGGCTTATCGCCATTTGATAAATTAGCAAAGGTTGATAAGTATATAAGAATGCGATTAGTATTCTGGTATAACAACAAAAGACAAGCACGAAAGAGAAAAGAGTTCTATAACCTAGTATCTTTCTTTAATAACACTGGCTTAAAATATGTTGCTCAAAACTCGTAATGCAGATGGAAGAAGGACATCGGAAAGCCGTATGAGGGAAAACTTCACGTACGGTTTGATGAGGAGATGGTGGAAGAGAATAAATCAAATCCACCATTTTACTCTACAGAAGTTTAAACATTTTTTGAAAGAAATTGCAGATGTGAATATAAGTAAATTCAAGGTTTGTGAGGGATTACAAATTTTCATCAGTGAAATATTAAGGTGACAGGCCGCAAGAAAGACCCTAAAGAACGACTAGGATTTGCCAAGAGCCAAGAGCTAAGAACTAAGAGCTAATCAGGGCTACCAACTACGAACTACTAACTACGAACTAACAAAGGCGTCGTCAGACGCTTTTGTTCTTCCATTGAAGCTTGTATTTTTTTATAATATAATTAATTTATGCAAGTAAAACTTTGAGTTTATAAAAATATTTGCTAGTTAAGAAAAGAGGATAATTATGATAATAGGAAGCTGTCAAATTGACTTAACACTTTTTGAAGTAAATTCTTTAAAGGAAAAAAGACAGATAATAAAAAGCATAATTGGAAGAGTGCAGTCGAGATTTAATGTTTCAATAGCTGAAGTTAGTCTCAATGATATATGGAGGAGAAGCTCTGTAGGTATTGCCTGTGTAACTACATCTACCAAGCATGCAAATCAGATAATAAATAATGTGATAAAATTTATCGAGAGAGACAATAGAGTGGAAATAATTAATTTTGAAATTGAGATATTATAGCATTTATACGTTTTATTTTCTTTTTACTTATATTTAAAATTATAAGTTGGAAAACTATAATAATCTAACTTTAACTCGCCTTGTTAGTTTTTCATAATAGCTGCCTATAAGGATCTACTTCGGACTCCCATGAAGGCCTGTTTTTCTTTTCGATTAAAACATTAAGCTAAAAGAACAGATCTTCAAATTCGCCTGATCAGAAACCTTATAGGCAGCTTAGACAGCTTAGCTTATTTTAACAAGAACAGCTAACACAATAGGTAACTTTAGTATAAAAGAGAGGATTTGATTATGAACACAAAAAAACTAAACATGCTCTCTAAAGAAAAAATTAAAGAGGCTTTGAAAATTTTAAAAAGTTTATATCCCAATGCAGAGTCGGAGCTGAACTACAGAAGTCCCTTTGAACTGCTCATATCTACAATATTGGCTGCTCAGTGTACTGATAAGAGAGTAAATAAGGTCACTAAAGAATTATATAAAAAGTATAATAATCCAGAAAGCTTTTTGAGACTTACAGAAGAACAATTGGGTGAGCTAATTAAAAGTTGTGGGTTTTATAGAATGAAGTCAAAAAATATTTTAAAAACCTGTAGAATCCTAGTTGAAAAATATGATTCAAGAGTACCGACCACAATAGAAGAATTAATGAAGCTGCCGGGGGTTGGTAGAAAGACGGCAAATGTGGTCGTAAGTAATGCCTTTGGGCAAGATGCTATAGCAGTAGATACCCATGTGTTCAGAGTGTCTAACAGAATAGGACTAGCTAATAGTGACAACGTACTGGAGACAGAAGAGCAGCTTATGGAAAATATTGACAAAAGGTTATGGTCAGATGCCCATCATTGGCTTATATACCATGGTAGAAGAATTTGCAAGGCTAGAAGGCCTCAGTGTGAGGTCTGCCCAGTATCAAAGGTATGCCTATACTATAAAAATAACGTTTTAAAAAGTAATTAAAGCTAATAGTAAAGGGGGGAATTATATATGGATGATCTAATTTTTTCTCTTGATATCGGAACAAGAAATGTGGTAGGGATGATAGGTAAGATGGAAGGAGATACCTATAGGTTAATTGATTATGAGATTATGGAGCATCCCGATAGGGCTATGTATGATGGACAAATTCATGATATTGAAAAGGTATCTGACATTGTGGGAAAAGTAAAGTCAAAGTTGGAAGATAGATTAGGAACAAAGCTTAAATATGTTTCAATTGCAGCTGCCGGTAGGGCGTTAAAAACCCAAAAGGTATTTGTTGAAAATGAAATTAACTACTCCAAGGAAATTAATAAATCTATTATAAACAGTTTAGAAATGGAGGGAATACAGCTGGCCCAAAGAGAACTTGAAGAGACCTCTGAGGACAATGACGGCAAGTATTATTGTGTGGGATATACTGTTGTCAATTATTACTTGGATGGAAGCACAATAGGAAATTTGAAAGGTCATAGGGGAAATAGAATCGGGGCCGATATACTGGCCACTTTTTTGCCCCATGTGGTAGTGGACAGCTTATACACAGTAGTTCATAATGCTGGCCTTGAAGTCATTAGTTTGACTCTCGAGCCTATTGCTGCAATAAATGTAGCCATTCCTCCAAAGTTTAGACTTTTAAACTTAGCCCTTGTTGACGTAGGAGCAGGAACTTCAGATATAGCAATAACGAAGGAAGGCACAATAGTTTCCTATGCTATGGTTTCAGTAGCAGGAGATGAGATAACAGAAGCACTTTCTCAAGCCTTTCTTCTAGACTTTAACACGGCTGAAAAACTAAAAACGGAATTAAATAAAAAGCCACGACATAGTTTTAAAGATGTGGTAGGAATGAGCTATGAGCTTGAAACAGGTGAAATATTATCTAAACTTGAGAATTCAATTAAGGAATTAACCCAGAAAATATCAAAGAAGATTAAAGAATATAATGGAAAAACACCAAGTGCAGTATTCTGTATAGGTGGAGGATGTCAAATACCCCAATTTACTGACTACCTTGCAGAAAGTTTGGGATTAGCTAAAGAGCGTGTGGTAGTAAGGGGAACAGAAATGCTGGAAGACGTTGAAATATCTTGTGATAATTTAACCGGGCCCGAGTATATTACTCCTATAGGAATAGGATATACTGCCCTTAAGGATAAAGAACAGGATTTTCTTAAAGTCACAGTCAATGGCAAACAAATTAGATTATTTAACTCAAGAAAGCTTACAGTCTCCGATGCGTTAATTTTAACGGGCTACAATGCTAGGAAGCTTATTGCCCAAAAAGGAAAGCCGGTAAGCTTTATATTAAATGGTAAAAGAAAAGTAATCTATGGAGAATACGGGGAATCGGCAAAGATATACGTTAATGGAAGATTGGCAAGTCTTGATACAAAGCTAACGGGCGGAGATGAAATAATTGTGAATCCTGCAACACAGGGTAAAGATGCAAAAGTACATGTAAAAGATATTATTAAAAAAGAAGAAAAAATAGTATTTCAAGGGAAAAATATTAAACTTTTTAACGGGATATATGTTAATGGAAGAAAGACAGATGGGGACTATGAAGTACATGAAAATGACGAAATACATATAGACAAAATAAGAGATATTAAAGAATTAATGTTTTCATATGATATAGATTTAGATATTCATAAAGTATTTGCAAACGGTAAAGAGGTAAATGGGAATTATATCTTGAAGGATGGAGATGTTATAGAAGTAGAGAAAGAAAAAAGAGAACAGCAAGACCATATAAAGAAAAATCCTGGACTTGAGGCAGTTAAGATTGAAGAAGAGAATATGGGAGAATACATTGAAGTGCAAGTCAATGGAAAAAAAGTAAATATAGAAAAAAATAATAGAGATCCCATTTTCGTAGATATATTTAACTATATAGATTTTGACATAAAAAAGGCTAAAGGCATTCTAGAACTAAGGTTAAATGGAGAAAGGGCTAATTATACAGATATACTTAAACAAAATGATGTAATTGAAATATTTTGGAAATAAGAGACTTTAGTAATATTATTTAAGCCATGTAAATAGTAATATTAGTGTGAATATTTATACCATTACATGGAGGCAGATAATGATAATGAGAAAAAAGGTGGATAAAAAAAAGAAAAGTCTAAATATCCAAAATAAAAATGATAAAAGGAATAGATTAATTAGTTTTTTTATAGTAGTTGCAAGTGCCCTTTTTTTTAGTGGAGTTTTTGCTGCCGGTTCACTTATAGTGATTAATAGAGATTCAATTCATGATGGTATTTATGTGGAAAACGTTGATGTTGGAGGACTTTCGATAATTGAAGCTGCCGATAAGATTGAAACGGTACTAAATAAAACTGAGGGAAAGGAAAAACTGAGATTAAGATACAGGGATAAAATATGGAAGTTTACAGCAGATGAATTAAGTTTACAATATGACCTTTTAAAAGCTGCAAATGAAGCTTTTCTTATAGGAAGAAGGGGTAATTATTTAAATAGGTTTGCTACTGTTATTGAACTCTTAAAAGATCCCCGCAATATTTCTCTTAAACCGTCAGTTGACATGGAAAAACTTGATGCAATATTAAATAGTATTTCAAAGGAGATTAACCGTCCGGCAAAAGAAGCACAAGTAGAAAGACGAGATGGGAAATTTATTATCAGAGACGAAGTTTTGGGATTAAAGTTGGACAAGGAAAAGACTATTGAGAGAATACAGGAAGCATTTATGAACAGCGGATATAAAGATATTGTAGAAATTAACCTTATGGTTAAAACTGCATCACCAAAGTATACTTCCAAAATGCTAAGTTACATAAGGGACTTGCTTGGATCTTATACCACAAAATTTAATTCTGCAATAAAAGGACGTAGTTATAACATAGCTTTGTCTTCAAAAGCAATCAATGGGACAGTACTTTTGCCTAATGAAATATTCTCATTTAATGAGATAGTTGGTCCAAGAACCGTTAACAATGGATATAAAACAGCACCTGTCATATTTAGAGGAGAGCTGGTTGACGGTATAGGGGGAGGAGTATGCCAGGTATCCAGCACTATTTATAATAGTGTTCTGAAAAGTCGTCTGGGAATAGTAGAAAGAGTGAATCACAGTATACCTTCTACTTACGTTCCAATGGGCTTGGACGCAACGGTTTCATATGGTGTGCTTGATTTCAAGTTTAAAAATACTACCGATTATCCAATCTATATTGAAAGTTTTGTAAAGGGGAATGAACTGACGGTCAATATCTATGGACATGAAACAAAAAAACAAGATGTTAAGGTAATGAGTAAAGTAAATGATGTAATAGAGAAGGATACTGAAATAATCTTTGATTCAAATATGTATGAAGATGAAAAAGTAGTAAAAGATAAAGGTAGAAACGGTTACAGAGTTTCTTCATACATGATTATTTATGAAAATGGCAGAGAAGTTGAAAGAAAGCTGCTTTCAAAGGATTACTATCCTCCAAGTAAACAGATTATAATTAAAGGGACAAAGAAGAGAATAGAAAAAAGTAAAATCGAAAATAGGAATAAAATGCAAGATGTTAAAGGATATATTATACAGTAAATAAGATATGAGGTGTAAGAAATGAATAATGAATTGTATGAAAAAACCGTTCACTGTCCTGTATGTGACCGGGATTTCACCACACAAAAAGTAAGAACTTCTGCAATTAGAGTTGAAAATAGAGATGAGGATTTTTGTCCCTATTATAAAAGTCAAAATCCTCTATTTTATTCTGTGTTTGTTTGCCCCCACTGTGGTTATGCAGCTTTAGAGGGGGACTTTTCAAGAATTGGCGAACGTGAAAAGGAAAAGATAAAAGAAACTATTTCACCTAAATGGAGACCAAGAAGTTATGACGGCGAGAGAACTATAGAGGACGCCCTTGAAGTCTATAAGCTAGCACTGCTGTGTAGTCAGGTTATTGGTGCATCTGAAAGTACTATAGGAAAAATTTGTCTAAGGCTTGCATGGCTTCATAGGTATTTGGGGGACGAAAAAGAAAAAGACTTTATAAAATTTGCAGTGAAGGCCTTTCATAAAGCCTATACAACTGAACGATTAGATGAAGATCAAAACGACATGGTAATAATTTTATATTTATTGGGAGAACTTAATAGGAGAGTAGGCAATTATAAGGATGCAATAAAATGGTTTGATAAAGCCTTAAGAGAACCATCTATAAAGAAGAAGAGACATATTGAATTAAAGGCTAGAGAACAGTGGAGTTTCACAAGGGAAGAGTATAGAAAACAAAAAAGTGAAAGCGTAGATAATTAATTGCAAGCCCATATAATACATAGAAAGGGAGAAAAAGATGATTCTAGTGAATACTAATGAAATTCCTGGGAAAGAAATTGTGGAAGTAATGGGATTAGTAAGGGGAAGTACTATACAATCAAAGCATATAGGGAAGGACTTAATGGCCGGGTTTAAAACAATAGTCGGAGGAGAAATAAGACAATATACTGAGATGTTTGTAGAGGAGGCTCAAAATCGGGGAGCTAATGCAATAGTGAATATAAGGTTTGCAACATCGGCTATAATGCAGGGAGCAGCAGAGCTTTTAGCCTATGGTACGGCTGTAAAGGTGAAATAAAAAATAATCTACTGGTATTAATACCAGTAGATTATTTATTTTTTGAAAATATTTATAGGGTTGATATTTAGTAAAAAAAAGTATATACTATAACAAGGACAAATATATGAGTAAATGTTCATATATAAGGAGTTGGAGAGAATGTCTAATAATAAATTACCAGCAGAATTTTGTAATTGTACTATCATTCATGAAGATATTGTAATAAAAGTAAAATCTAATATGCCTCAGGAAGAAAAACTTTACGATTTAGCAGAACTATTCAAAGTGTTTGTAGATACAAGAAGAATCAAAATACTATATGCATTATTTGAAGAGGAAATGTGTGTATGTGACATAGCCGCATTACTAGGAATGACGCAATCAGCTATATCTCATCAACTTAGAGTTTTAAAGTCAGCAGGGCTCGTAAAATATAGAAGAGAAGGTAAGATAGTATATTATTCTTTAGATGATGATCATATAAAGAATATCTTTGACCAAGGTTTTAATCACATAAATCACAAATAGTAGCTTTTAGGCATAGGGGGTAATAGAATGAGTCAAAAAATTCGCAAAGAGTTAATATTAGAAGGCTTAGACTGAGTAAATTGTACTTCTAGGATAGAAGCAAAAGTAAGTAAATTAGAAGGTGTAAAGCTAGCCACTTTAAACTTTGTCACTAAAACATTTTCTATAGAGATAGATGATGAAAATAAGATGAATTCTATAATAATTGCCATAAGAGACATTGTTAATAAATATGAGCCCCATGTAATAGTTAAGGAGAAAATAATAGATAAAGTAGGGAAGAAAGTTTTAGTGTTGAGGGACTTGCATGTGCCAGCTGCTCTGCGAAAATAGAGAATAAAGTTAAGGATATAAAGGGAGTTAAAAATGCCTATATAGATTTTGCAAATGGTAAGCTAATTATTGAAGGAAATAAAAGGGATTTAGATAGAATCACAGAAGAAGCTGCCATAATAATTAAAAAGATTGAACCTGATGTAGATGTTATGGTAGAGGATAATAAATTTAAAGATACCCATGAGTACGAACATGACAAGGAGCATAGTTATGGCACAGAACACAATAAAAAAGAATTAACAAGATTATTTATTGGTACTGCTTTCTTTGTAGTCGCAATGATTTTAGATTTTTCATTTTGGATTGAATTTAGTTTATTCTTTATAAGTTATGTTCTAGTAGGTGGAGAAGTAGTACTTAAAGCTCTTAGAAATATACTAAGAGGCCAAGTTTTCGATGAAAACTTTTTAATGACAATAGCTACTGTAGGAGCCTTTGCAATAGGAGAGTTTCCAGAAGGGGTAGCAGTTATGCTCTTCTATCAGACAGGGGAGTTTATGAAGGATTTAGCTGTAAACCGTTCAAGAAAATCTATCTTTGAGCTAATGGATATAAGACCTGATTATGCAAATCTTAAAGTTGGCGATAATACTCGCAAAGTATCACCTGAAGAAGTTCAGATTGGTGATTTAATTGTAGTAAAACCAGGGGAGAAGGTTTCTCTAGATGGATAAGTAGTAGAAGGGAAGTCGATGCTAGATACATCTGCTCTAACAGGAGAATCAGTTCCAAGAGAAGTAAATGCAGGGAGCGAAGTTCTTGGCGGATTTATAAATAAAAATGGTTTACTTACTATAAAGGTTTCTAAGGAATTTGGAGAATCCACTGTTGCTGAAATACTTGACTTAGTACAAAATGCAAGCAGTAAGAAGCCTCCAACAGAAAACTTCATAACAAAGTTTTCTAGATACTATAAACCAGTGGTTGTATTGGCAGCCTTAGCGTTGGCGATAGTTCCTCCTCTAGTAATAGAGGGAGCAACATTCTCAGAGTGGATATATAGAGCATTGGTATTCTTAGTAATATCCTGCCCCTGTGCCCTTGTAGTATCTATACCCATTGGATTCTTTGGAGGAGCATCTAAAAATGGTGTTTTAGTTAAGGGCGGTAACTATCTTGAGGCTCTGAATAATGTAAGAACTGTAGTAATGGATAAAACGGGGACCCTAACTAAGGGTGTATTTAAGGTGACTAGAATAAGTGCTGTAAATAGTTTTTCAGAGGAAGAATTATTAGAATATGCAGCCTATACAGAAAGTTATTCTAATCATCCAATAGCAACTTCAATATTAAAAGAATATGGAAATGAAGTAGACAAAAAGAAAATCCAGAATTATGACGAAATCTCAGGTCATGGAATTAGAGCTACTGTTAAAGGTAAAGAAATATTAGCTGGTAATGCTAAGCTAATGAAAAAAGAAAATATTGAATATAATGAAGTAGATACAGCAGGAACTATTATCCATATAGTTATAGATAGACAGTATGCAGGTTATATAGTAATTTCTGATGAAATTAAAGAGGATTTAAAGGGTGCAATAAAAGGCCTTAAAGAAATTGGAGTAAAGCAAATTGTTATGCTTACGGGAGATAACAGTAAGGTGGCTGATGAAGTAGCAGAAGAATTGGGTGTGGATAAGGTATATGCAGAGCTTCTACCACAACACAAGGTAGAAAAGGTTGAAATGCTAGAAAGGGAGAAAACAGTGAAGGATAAGCTTGTATTTGTTGGAGATGGAATAAATGACGCTCCTGTTTTAGCTAGGGCTGATATTGGAGTTGCAATGGGAGGACTCGGTTCTGATGCTGCAATTGAAGCGGCAGATGTAGTAATAATGACCGATGAACCTTCAAAGATTGTAAGTGCCATTAAGATAGCAAGAAGAACTAGAAATATAGTATGGCAAAATATTGCATTCTCATTAGGTATTAAGGGGATAGTTCTTGTTCTAGGAGCCCTTGGTTATGCAACGATGTGGGCAGCAGTATTTGCAGATGTTGGGGTAGCTTTAATAGCTGTACTCAATGCTATGCGGGTATTAAATGTAAAGAATATATAATAATATATTTAAAAAAGGAGATGTTTTAGTGAGTGAAGATAAGCTCAAAAAATTAAGGCAAAATATTAAAGAATTCTTAAAAGGTGCATTTGATATGGAGGACAGGTCGAAAGCACTTATTAGAAAAGAAGCTATGGATGAATTAGATAATTTCATGCTTTTATGTTACGGAGATTTATTAGGACTTCCTATACCAACCTCCTACTATACACTAGAAATTCTTCCCTATATTGCTGAAGATTTAGAAGGTTGGGAGAGAAGAATCTTAAGCAGAAAAAGTGTCGTAAATGACAGATGGGGAGATTTTTGCTGTTAGATGTTAAAACAAACGAGGAGGATTATGTAATGAATAAATTTGTATTCTTTGGAGGAAAGGGTGGAGTAGGAAAGACGACTTCTTCTGCTGCATATGCCTATAGTTGTGCTAGTAAAGGTGAAAAAACCTTAGTAGTTTCAACAGATCCTGCCCATTCCTTATGTGACATATTTGAGATTCCCATTGGTTCAGAAATAAAGAAATTGAAAACAAATTTATATGCTTTAGAAATAGACCCGGAAAAGGAGAGCATCAAGTATATTCAGAGGATAAAAGCAAATATGAAAAAAACAGTAAGTCCTGTAATAATAGCTGAGATAGAAAAGCAACTTGATGCTGCTTCAGTTTCGCCAGGTTCTGAAGAGTCTGCCATCTTTGATAAACTTGTTGAAATAATAAATGAATATGGAGATGATTTTGATAAGATTGTATTCGATACAGCTCCTACAGGACATACATTAAGACTTTTATCCCTTCCAGAATTATTAGGAGGATGGCTTGATAGACTTATTGAAAAAAGACAAAAAGCCTTAAAGCTTTTAGAGATGTCTAATAGAAAAGAGAAGGATAAGATTATGGAGGACCCCGTAATTGAAATATTAAGCACTAGAAAGAAAAATTTAGAAAAGGCAAGGGAAACATTAATAGATAAAAAAATGATTAGTTTTGTATTTGTTTTAAATGCAGAAAGACTTCCCATTGAGGAAACTAAAAAAGCAGTAAATGTTTTAGAAAAGTATAAAATACCTATTAATGAGTTAGTTGTAAACAGAATTCTTCCCGATACAGTAAGTGATGACTTTTGGAAAGCGAGAAAAGAATTAGAGACGAAGTATTTACAGGAAATACTTGAAACATTTAAAGATAAAAAAATAATTAAAATACCGCTGCTAAATTCCGACGTTAGGTCAAGTCATATAGAAGAGATATCTCAGTTTTTTGAATAAAAGGGTATTTGATATAGAAAATGATATAGCTTTTATATCATTTTTATCTTATATAATTAAAATGTCCTAGATTCTAGGGCATTATTTTTCTTGTTATATAAAAAGAGATGGGTGATAGGAGAAATGAACTTTAATTTTAAAGAGATAAAAATAGATAGTAATTCAAATCTAATATTAGTAACTGGTGGAGCAAGAAGTGGGAAAAGCTGCTTTGCTGAAAGACTGGTGGCTGAAATAGGACAAAATATAGCCTATATAGCTACTGCTATTCCCTTCGATGAAGGGATGAGGGATAGGATAAAAAAACATAGAGAGTCAAGACCTAGTGAATGGACTACATATGAAGCCTATAGAGATGTATACAAATCTATAACTGATATTGCAAGGAACCATGATACTATGCTTTTAGATTGTATTACTATAATGGTAACTAATTTAATGTTTGAAAATGGAGATATAGACTGGGAGAAAATCACTCGAGAAGAGATTGATGAGATAGAAGAGATGATAAGGAAACAGATAGAACTTTTGATTGAAAATATTAAAAAAAATAATTTGAATGCTGTGTTAGTTACAAATGAGATTGGAATGGGTTTAGTACCTGAAAATAGACTTGCCAGGATATTTAGAGATATAGCAGGTAGAATAAATCAATTGATAGCAAGGGAAGCTGATTTTGTATATCTAACTGTTTCAGGGATTCCCATTAAAATTAAATAGAAGGGAATTTAAACGCATGAAAAGACTTATATTGATGATTCAGTTTTTAACCCGTATACCGATAAATATTAATTTAGATGTTAAAGAAGAAGACTTTTTAAAGGGAATAGTTTACTTTCCCTTGGTAGGTTTACTTATAGGTATGACTGCAGTGATTGCATATTATGTAGGTCTTAATCTTTCGAGCCCCCTTTTAGGAGTTATTTTTGCTGTAGTAATTGAAATATTCATAACGGGTGGTTTGCATTTAGACGGACTGGCAGATACCTTTGATGGTATATATAGTAATAGACCTAAGGATAGGGTTTTAGAAATAATGAAGGATAGCAGACTAGGTACCAATGGAGCCCTTGCCATAATATTACTTATAATAACAAAGATTGCATTAATATACAGCATACCTATACCTAAAATTTATCCTATTTTAATGTTAATGCCTGTTTTAGCAAGATTAAATCTTGTTATAGCTTGTAGATTTGCAAAGCCAGCAAGGAACACAGGTATGGGAATTATGCTTATTGGTAAAGTCGATACTAAACAAGTTATTACTGCCCTCATTATATCTACTTTGGCTACAATTATTTATCCAGCAGTATTACCTGGCATTTTCATATTAATTATATTTGCCCTTTGGTACATAGGACATATAAGTGGAAAAATTGACGGTATGACAGGAGACACTTTAGGGGCTTTGTGCGAGTTATCAGAGCTGCTGTTTCTATTTTATGTAATAGTATTTCTAAAAGTTTTCAGTTAGGTGGGTTTAGGATGACAGAAATTATTTTTGTAAGACATGGTGAATCATGTATGAATAGAAAGGGAGTCTTCTGTGGATGGTCTAATTCTCCCTTGACTGATAGAGGGATAAAACAGGCCCTCGATGTTAGAGAAAAATTAAAGAATGAAAAAATTGATTTAATAATAAGTAGTGATTTAGACAGGTGTTTTAAGACTGCTGAACTGATTAATGAAAATCATAATATAAAAATAGTTAGGGAACCGGGATTAAAGGAATTAAATTTTGGTGAATGGGAAGGACTTAGCTATGAGGAAATCTGTACCCGATTTCCTGAAGTGACAGAATTATGGCAGAATGATTATATAAATTTTAAGATTCCCCTAGGAGAAAGTCTTAGGGAGATGTATGAAAGGGTTAACAGAACCTATAAAAATATTTTAAATAAACATGAAAAAAGCAAAATTCTTATAGTCTCTCACTCAGGAGTTATAAGATCAATACTATCAGAGGAGATCTGCGGAAACATTGAGAGTTATTGGAAATTTAAGATTGAAAACTGTGGCATAGCAAGACTTGGGTATGTAGATGATTTTCCTGTATTAAAGGGTATAAATCAATAGTACTTTGTTGCTATTGTTATATTTATTTGATAATATATAAGTAAATAATTTCATAGGTGAATTGATGTAACACAACTTAATAATATAGCAATAATTAGGTGTCGCAAGACTTAAAAGGGAAGACGGTGAAAATCCGTCACAGCCCCCGCTACTGTAAGCGAGGATGAAACCGGAGCATGCCACTTAAGCAATTTTGCCTAGGGAAGGTGCCGGGAGTAAGTTGATTCGCAAGTCAGGAGACCTGCCTGATTAGATTGATGCTACCTTCGGAGGGAAGGGACGTACATAGATAGTGAATTTATATCCTGGCCCTTTGGTGCCAGTTTTTTGTTGATAAGGAAATGTTAGATAAAAAAGGTAAAGGGGAAGAGAGCTTATGAAAATGCCGAGATTTGTAATAGGTGGAACCCAGAGTGGAGTAGGTAAGACGACGGTATCTACGGGTATTATGCGAGCTCTTGTGAGAAGGGGATATAAGGTGCAGCCTTATAAGGTAGGACCTGATTATATAGACCCTGCATTTCATAGTTTTGTAACAGGAAATAAGTCGAGGAACTTAGATAGCTGGATGCTCGATGAAGAGGCTTTAAGAGAAATATTTGTTAGAAATTCCTCTAGTAAGGATATATCGGTTATCGAAGGAGTGATGGGGCTTTACGACGGATTTTCCATCAAAAAAGATATGGGGAGCAGTGCTCATGTATCTAAAATATTAAAAAGTCCAGTCATATTAGTTATAGATGGAAGCGGTATGTCATCCAGTGCAGCAGCTCAAGTCCTTGGTTATAAAATCTATGACAAAGAGATTGATTTAAAGGGTGTGATAGTCAATAGGGTATCAGGTGAAAAACATTATGAATTGATAAAAAAGGCCATTGAAAGGGATACGGGAATTAAATGCGTAGGCTATCTTAGGAGAAATATTGGCATTAAGCTGGAAAGCAGGCATCTTGGCTTAGTTCCAAGTGTAGAGGTTGAAAACCTAAATGAAAGGTTGGATGAGCTGGCTAAAATGGTGGAAGAGACTGTAGAAATAGATAAAATAATACAGTTGGCTAAAGATTCATCCGATATGGATAACTATGGGTATATTGTAGAGGAAAAGTCTGATGCAAAAACGGTAAATTTAGGAGTTGCTTTAGATAAGGCTTTTAATTTTTATTATCAAGATAATCTTGATCTTTTGGAGGAGTTAGGGGCAAATTTGATTTACTTTAGTCCCCTGGAGGATAACGTTTTGCCGGAAAATTTACATGGAATATATCTGGGAGGCGGATTTCCTGAGGTGTTTGCAAAAGAATTAGAGGAAAACAGACAAATGAGGGAGCAAATAAAAGATGCTTCTTTTAAAGGTATGCCAATCTACGCCGAATGCGGAGGACTTATGTATTTGACGAGATCTATTACTACATTTGATGGCGGAAAGTATGAAATGGCGGGAGTATTTAATAAAGAAGCTAAAATGACCAAGAGACTTCAAAGATTCGGATACGTCTATGTAAATATAAACAGTCCCTGTGTTATATCAAGAGAACCGACCAAAGTAAAGGCCCATGAGTTTCATAGATCCATATTAAGTGATTCTTGTGATGGAGATTATGTTTATAAAGTCGACAAGATAAGAGAAAACACTCTTGTAAAATCATGGGAGTGCGGTCTTGTAAAAAATAATACTTTAGGGGCCTATGCCCATATACATTTTTATGCTAATAAAAAATTGGCTCAGGATTTTATAAACAGCTGCAAAGAATTCAAGAAAAAAGGATGTGTTTAAAATTGAAAGGTAAACCATTGATGATACAGGGAACGGCTTCTTCAGTTGGGAAGAGTGTTTTAACAGCTGGACTTTGTAGGATATTCAAGGAAGATGGATACGAGGTGGCTCCTTTTAAATCTCAAAACATGGCTCTGAATTCCTACATAACTGAAGAAGGATTGGAAATGGGAAGAGCTCAGGTGGTACAGGCTGAAGCAAGTGGCAAGAAACCTTCCGTACTTATGAATCCCATCCTTCTTAAACCTACCACCGATAAAAAATGTCAGGTTATTCTGAAGGGAAAGATTTATGGAAACCTTTCTGCAATGGAATATCATAAATTTAAGCCGAAACTAAAGGATTTAGTTAAAAAAACCTTTAAAGAACTGGCTGTAGAAAACGATATAGTTGTCATAGAGGGGGCGGGAAGTCCTGCAGAAATAAATTTAAGAGAAAATGATCTAGTGAATATGGGCATGGCAGAGATCGCAGATTCACCGGTAATCCTAGTGGGAGATATAGATAGGGGAGGGGTATTTGCCTCCATATATGGAACTATTATGCTTTTAACTGAAGAAGAGAGAAAAAGAGTTAAGGGGGTAATTATAAATAAATTTCGAGGAGATGTAGAGATACTGAAGCCCGGCATAGAGATGCTTGAAGAGCTTATAAAAATACCAGTTTTAGGAGTAGTGCCCTATGCTGATATTCAGATAGAGGATGAAGACAGCCTTGCCGAAAGATTCAGAAGACGTAGGAAAGCAGAGGGTGAGATATATGTAGAGGTATTATATCTGCCCCATGTTTCAAACTTTACTGATTTTAATGTATTTGAAACCCAAAAAGATGTTAATTTAAGGTATGTCATGAGGGGTGAGAGTATAGGAGACCCTGATATTTTAATAATTCCAGGTTCCAAGAATACGATTGAAGATCTGATATATCTTAGAAACTCAGGACTAGAGGAACAAATACTTAGATTAAACAGAGCTGGAAAGCTCATAGTGGGTATCTGTGGAGGCTATCAGATATTAGGAAGAAAAATTAAAGATCCCCATGAAACAGAAAGTTCTATTGGTGAAATAAACGGTTTGGGACTATTAGATGTAGAGACGGTATTTGAACTAGAAAAAACAACTACCCAGGTCGAAGGAGAGATTATTACCGGTAAAGATGGAATGTTTAAAGATTTAAAGGTGGGAGGTATAAAGGGTTACGAAATTCATATGGGTCAAACAAAGCTTTGGGAAGGAACGGTTCCCTTTGCTAAAATAACTAAGAGACTTAAGGATGATGTTCAAATATTAGATGGAGCAGTTAGTAAAGACGGTAATGTATTTGGTACCTATATCCATGGAATTTTCGATAACATAAATTTTACAAGAGGGATTTTAAATAGAATAAGAAGAGAAAAGGGATTAAATGAGCTTTGTGCAGATATAAAAAGTTTTGATGAGTTCAAGGAAAAAGAATATAAAAAGCTTGCAAAAATTGTGAGAAAAAATTTGGACATGGAAAAAATCTATGAGATAGTTAATGGTGGTTAAAATGGAATTGATTTTTATAGGCTATATTATGGACTTGGTCTTAGGTGATCCTTATTTTATACCCCACCCTATAAGATTTATAGGAAAGTGCATAGGAATACTTGAAAAGAGGCTTAGGATAATATTTAAAGAAAGATCTAAAGAAAAAATTGGAGGAATTTTATTAGCCCTAGGAATTATTGGAAGCACCTATTTGATGACCTATTGGATTTTAAAATTAGCTGGGATCTTTAGTTTAGCGTTGGTTAAAATGATAGCTATCTTCTGGATTTTTCAAACTCTTGCAGCTAAAAGTTTAGCTGTGGAAAGCAGAAAGGTATACTATCCATTGAAGGAAGATAACCTTTCACAAGCTAGAAAATTTTTATCCTACATAGTGGGAAGAAATACTCAAGAGCTGAATAAGGATGAAATAACCAGGGCAACGGTTGAAACAATAGCTGAAAATATCTCTGATGGAATTATAGCTCCTCTTTTTTACATTTTTATTGGAGGAGCGCCATTGGGTATGGCATATAAGGCTATTAACACTTTGGATTCCATGGTAGGGTACAAAAATGAAAAGTACATAAACTTTGGCTGGGCTTCGGCTAAGATAGATGATTTAGCAAATTACATACCTGCAAGAATTACGGCTTTTTGTATTGTTATAGCATCGTTTTTTTTAAAGATGGATTTCAGAAATAGCTTTAAAATCTTGCTTAGAGATAGAAAAAACCATAGCAGCCCTAATGCAGGCTACCCCGAAGCAGCGGTGGCAGGTGCCTTAGGAGTTCAACTCGGTGGAACCAATGTGTACTTTGGAAAACCTGTCGTTAAGCCTACTATCGGAGATAAAAAAAGGGATCTGGAAATAGAAGATATAAATAGGACTATTAAGATAATGTATGTTGCATCTTTTATAGGAATTTGTATATTTGGATTTATCGGTTATTTACTACGAGAATTCTTCTAATCTCTTTAGAAAGGTGAGAAGTTACATGTGATAGCTAATAAGTAACAGGAGGTAGGAGAAAGGAGATAGAAAATAAGTAACGGGTGACGGGCAACAGGAAAGACCCTAAAGAATGACCTTAATTTGCCAAGAACTAAGAGCTAAGAACTAAGAACTAACAAAGCGTCGAAGACGCCTTTATTCATGATAGAAAAGGAAGATAGATATGAGAATAAAACACGGTGGAAATATATATGAAGCTGCAAAAAGATACGGTATTGCCCCTGGAGAGATTATTGATTTTAGCGCAAATATCAATCCTTTTGGAATACCCGATAGTCTCAAAGAGGCAATTATTTCAAATATAGATATCCTGGAAAATTACCCCGATCCCGAGTATGAGTCTCTGGTGAAAAGTATCGGAATTTATAATAAAGTAGATGAAAAGTTTGTGATTCCAGGAAATGGAGCCACTGAAGTAATTTTTTTAATAATTGGGGCCCTTGCTCCCCAAAAAGCTCTTTTGCTTGCTCCAACATTCTCTGAATACGAAAGGGCTTTAAGGAGATATGGAAGTAGTGTAAACTATTTCTTATTAAAAGAAGAAAATAAATTTTGTTTAGATAAAGATGAATTTTTAAAAAATATGAAAAAAGATACGGATTTGATAATACTATGTAATCCCAACAATCCAACAGGGCAAATAGTAGAAAGAAAAGATTTGATTGAGATTTTAGAAAAATGTAGGGAAAGTAATACATATTTAATGCTTGATGAGGCCTTTATAGAGTTTATCGACAACGAAGACAAAGTATCTATGGAGAAATTTGTAGATAGATTCGACAATTTATTTATTATTAAAGCCCTGACGAAATTTTTTGCCATACCGGGTTTAAGACTGGGCTATGGACTGACTTCAAATACTAGAATAAGGGAAAAAATTAAGGATATTAGGGAGCCTTGGACAATAAACGGTTTTGCATCTATAGCGGCACAAACTTTGCTACAAGACGAGAATTATATTTTTAAAAGCAAGGAATTTTTTAGAGATGAAAGAAAATATTTATATGAAAGCCTAAAAAAAATAAAGGAGCTTCGGGTTTATAAACCTGAAGCCAACTATATATTTTTCAAAATTCTTAAAGGGAATATTGATCTGAAGGAAGAATTGATTAAAAGAAAAATACTTATTAGAGACTGTAGCAACTATGTGAGCCTGAGTAAAGGTTATTATAGAGCTGCAATTAGGGATAGAGTTTCAAATGATAAACTAATTAATGCGCTGAAAGAGGTTGTATATGAAGATTAAGGCATTATGCCCTGCATCCTGTGGAGAATTGATCCAGGGAGTTGTAGGAGATGGAGAAAAATTAATATCGTTGCCTATTAATATTTTTTCAGAGGTAACTATTGAAGAAACGAGAAAAGGTAGTTTGCAGAAGGGAAAAAGAAAATCTATCGAAGCACTGTATAAAACCTTCCAATATTTTGGAATACCTCAAAGACACTTAGAAAATTTGAGCCTTAAAATAAAATCAGAAATACCTATTGCTAAGGGGATGGCTAGCAGTACCGCCGATATTGCGGGAACTATAATTGCCGCCGCCGGACTTTTAGGGAAAAGGCTGAAGAATGAAGAACTCGCAAAGCTCTGCTGCGAAATCGAACCTACAGATAGCACTATATTTGCAAGACTTACCTTGTTTGATCATATAAAGGGAAGGGTCATAGAGGAATTTGAATGGAGTCCTGACATAAAGATATTGGTGTTAGAGTTGGAGGATATATTAGATACTCAGGAGTTCAGAAAAAAGGATTATGGAAAAGTCAGAGAAGAAAATAGGAAAGATATAGAAAGGGCATTCAGTATCTTTAGTGAAGGTTGTAAGAAAAGAGATAAAAAATTATTGGGAAAGGCAGTTACCATGAGCTCAGTAGCTAACCAAAAATTGATATATAAGCCAATGTTGAGTGAAATAATCGATATATCATATAAATGTGGAGCATATGGAGTAAATGTAGCCCATAGTGGTACTGTGATAGGAATCCTTTATGATGAACATTTAGTTGACATAGATAGACTAAAAAGAATGCTTTGGGAAAATGAAATAAATAAACATTATTTTAAAGTATACTCTGTCGATATGATAAAGGGCGGAGTGAGGATAATGGAAGAATAATTTAAGGAGAGATATTCTATGAGTTATATAAAAGACCCAATGGAAATAGAAAAGAGAAGCTTTGAGATAATTACTGAGGAACTGGGAGATAAGACATTTCCTGAAGATATTGGAAAAGTTATTAAAAGGATAATACATACCACTGCAGATTTTCAGTATGCAGATATTACAGTAATAAAAGATGGAGCTCTACAAAAGGCTAAGCAGGCCATTAAAAGAGGAGAAAATGTAGTTACTGATACAAAGATGGCCATGGCGGGAATAAATAAGAGAAAGCTAGGAGAATTTGGAGGTCAAGTATTTAATTATGTATCTGATGAAGATGTGGCTACAAAGGCAAAAGAGTTAGGAATTACTCGTTCGATAGTAGGTATGAGAAAGGCAGTGAAGGAAAATCCTGAGGGGATATTCGTGATTGGAAATGCTCCTACGGCTTTATTTGAGTTAATCAGACAGATAAAGGAAGGAAATGTAAGACCTTCTCTTATAGTAGGAGTTCCCGTGGGATTTGTAGGAGCAGCCGAATCTAAAGAGGAACTTTTTAAATTAGATGTTCCTTATATTGTTACTAGAGGTAGAAAAGGTGGAAGTACAGTAGCAGCATCTATAATAAATGCTATCTTATATATGATATAGTGGCTATAGATAACAAAGTGCAAAGCTTAACTTATTAGGATTTTGGGAATCCTTATGGCTCATGTGAAGAACTCGCCTCGCTAGTTCCTTATAGATATCCTTCAATAATCCTCTTCAGGCTCCGTAGAAGAGCTGTTTTAGTAGAAAAGATTTAGAGGTAAAAACAGCTTTTAGGAGTCGCTTCAGAGGAAACATTGAAGGATATTTAAAGACATACTGTTAGAGTAACTAGCACAAGAGGTTAAATTAAATTTTAAAGTTAGATATCTATAATACAGGGTTCCAATGAAATCAGATGGGGGATTAATATGTTGAATAAATACACTGTTAAAGATGGCAAGAAAATGAGATACGGCTATACAACGGGGTCATGTGCAGCTGCAGCAGCTAAGGCAGCTGTATTTATGGCAGTAAACAATAGGATTATCCAGAGTATTGAAATAGATACTCCAAAGGGCTGGAAACTGAATCTTAAGGTTTTAAAACCGGAGATTCAAGAGGAAAACAAGTGTGCAGTATGCTATATAAAAAAGAATGCCGGTGATGACCCGGATATAACCGATGGAATGCTTATAGGTGCAAGGGTTTTGATCACCAACGATTCAGAGATAGTTTTAAAGGGAGGAGAAGGTGTAGGTCATGTAACAAAGCCGGGGCTTTATGTACCTGTTGGACAGCCTGCCATAAACCCTGTGCCAAGAAAGATGATATTAACAGAGGTGGCAAAGGTTCTGCCCCAAAATAAGGGTGCTGTTATTACCATAACAGCACCTGAAGGTGAAAAAATAACTAAAAAGACCTTTAATCCAAAGCTGGGGATAGTAGGAGGTATTTCTATTTTAGGAACGAGTGGAATAGTTGAACCCATGTCCGATGAAGCATTTAAGGAGTCTTTGGCTATAGAACTGAAAATGATTATAAAGGAAGGAATAGATAAAGTAGTCTTGGTTCCAGGCAATTATGGCGAGGAAAAGGCAATAAGGCATTTCGGTATTGATAAATCCTACGTGCATAAGACTAGCAACTTCATAGGCTTTATGCTTAATAAATGCATTGAGGAAAACATAAAAAAGGTAGTCTTAATAGGACACATAGGGAAGATTGTGAAGTTGGCAGGGGGAATTTTTAATACCCACAGCAAGGTAGCAGACGGAAGAATGGAGATAATTGCTTCCAATCTTGCACTACTTGGAGCATCCCAGGAGGTAATTAAAGAAGTCTTTGGCTGCATAACAACTGAGTCAGCCCTTCAGATTATAGATAGACATGGGTATGATAGGCTGTATAAAATACTATGTAAAAAAGCGGAAGATAAATGTATTAGTTACACTTACGGTCAATTGGATGTTGGAGTAGTTATGTTTTCTATGAATAGGGGAATTCTGGCCATAGGTGACAGGGCTAATGAGATTTTGGAGGAATTTTGATGAATAAAATAAATGTATTGGGTATGGGACCGGGAAATATAGACTATGTTTTACCTATAACCTTAAGAAAAATTAAAGAAAGTGATGTTCTTATAGGTGGTAAAAGAATATTAAAAGATTTTGCAAATGAAGAAAAAGAATTGATTTATATAGATTCAAAGCTTAGTAGAATAGTCGATTATATTAAAGAAAACATGAAAGAAAAAAAGATCTCACTGCTTTTGTCGGGAGATACAGGATTTTACAGCATGTTAAATTATTTAAAAAAATATTTTGGGGACGAGGATATAGAAGTGCTTCCAGGTATTAGTTCTTATCAGTATCTAATGGCAAAGCTGAAAAAATCCTGGCATAATTCCTATGTGGGAAGTGTCCATGGAAGGGACCTGGACATAATAAACCTTACAAAAAGTTATGATAGCGTTATTTTACTTACGGATAATAAAAATTCTCCGGCTAATATTGCCTCTAGGTTATTAGAGGAAGGGATAGAAAATAAAAGAATCATTGTGGGAGAAAACCTTTCATATGAAAACGAAAGGATAATAAGGGGACTTCCGGAAGAAATTACTCGTATAGATGGTATAGGCATGTCAGTGGTGGTGATAGAAAATGATGAGTAATTGGAACTTTAAAACCCCAGGTATTCCCGACAATATGTTCATCAGGGGCAAAGTACCTATGACTAAGGAAGAAATAAGGGCCCTTACTATTTCAAAGATGAGGCTTGATGAAAAACACCATGTTGTGGATATAGGAGCAGGAACAGGTTCCGTTTCAATAGAGGCGGCTTTAATTTGCAGAAAGGGCAAAGTAACAGCAATAGAGAGAAATTCTGAAGGGGTAGAACTAATTAAAAAGAATATTGAGAAGTTTAGAGTTAATAATATAGAAGTTATTTATGGATACGCAGAAGAGGAATTAATAAAGCTTAAAAGTTTTGATAGGGCATTTATAGGTGGAAGTGGAGGAAAATTAAAAAAGATTTTAAAAATGTGCAAAGAGAAATTAACCCATGAGGGCGTAGTTGTACTAAATGCCATTACGATTGAAACGTTGTATGAATCTATAAAGATATTAACAGAAATAAACTTTACTAATATAGACATAGCATCTATTATGGTGTCTAAGGGAAAACAGGTTGGAAGATATACAATGATGGAAGCTTTAAATCCGATATATATAATATCTGCTAAGAAAGGTGACGGGTAACAGCGCTTATGAATTTCAAATAAAGAAAGTAAAAAGAAAGAAGGGATAAAATGAAAGTATTTTTTGTTGGTGCAGGTCCCGGTGATCCCGAGCTTATTACAGTAAAGGGAGCTAAGATTATAGCCCAGGCTGATATAATAATCTATGCAGGTTCCCTAGTGAATAAGGAAGTACTTAATAATAGAAAGGAAAATGCAAAGGTCTATAATAGTGCGTCCATGACTCTTGAAGAGGTAATAGAGGTTATGGAAAGGGGTATAAAAGAAGGAAAAACAGTTGCAAGGGTTCATACTGGTGATCCAAGCATATATGGAGCCATAAGGGAACAGATGGACATACTAGAAAAAAAGGGAGTTGAATATGAGGTCGTTCCTGGAGTGAGTTCCTTTGTAGCTGCTGCTGCTTCTATTAGGAAGGAATTTACTTTGCCTGGAGTATCACAAACTGTTATACTAACCAGAATGGAAGGCAGAACTCCAGTTCCTGAAAAAGAAAGTATTGAAAGCCTTGCACAACACAGAGCCTCCATGTGCGTTTTTCTTTCGGTACATATGATAGACAAGTTGGTAGAAAAACTATTGGTTCACTATCCTCTGAATACGCCGATAGCCGTAATTCAGAGGGCTTCATGGAATGATGAAAAAATTGTTGTTGGTACCCTTGAAGATATAGCCGATAAAGTAAAAGAAGCGGATATTACTAAAACGGCTCAAATACTTGTAGGCGATTTTTTAGGGGATGAATATGAGCTTTCAAAGCTTTACGACAAGGGTTTCAGCCATGGATATAGAAGGGCTAAAGATGAGTAAAGCTATTATTACGTTGACCAGAGGTGCAGCAGAGCTTGGTCTTAAGCTCATGAAGGAATATAGAGATGCTGTTTTGTATATTAATAAAAAATTTGATATAAAAGGAGATAATATACATAAGATAGAAAATGACATTAAAGACTTAATAAGTAATATTTTTAACAAATATGATTGTCTTATATTTATTATGGCCACTGGAATTGTAGTCAGAACCATAGCTCCCCATTTAAGGGATAAAATGAGGGATCCAGCCGTTGTGGTTTTGGATGAAAAAGGCAGACATGTAATCTCACTACTTTCGGGTCATTTAGGCAGAGCTAATGAGTATACCTTAGATATAGCGGAGAGGATAAATGGAAATCCCGTAATAACCACGGCTTCAGATGTAAACAATACCTTGGCCATTGACACAATGGCTATGAAGCTGAATTGTAGGATAGAAGATTTAAAAAAAGCAACTAAAGTAACCGCCCATATAGTAAATGGTGAAAAAGTAGGAATAATTTCAGAAATTCAATTAAATATGGACTTACCTGATAATTTGGTTATTATAGGAATTAAAGAAGAGTTAAAGTATGTGAAAGGGCTAATTTATATTACTAATAAAGACAGTGTTGAAAATATGGCGGAAGATACTGTGGTTCTAAGGCCTCCGAATCTGGTTGTTGGTATAGGTTGTAGGAAGGGTAAAAGAAAGGAAGAGATAGTAAGAGCAGTGAAGGAATCACTAAAACAAATTAACAGAAGTCCTTTGTCAATAAAACATATTGCAACGATAGATGTAAAAAAGGATGAGAATGGAATTAAAGAGACTGCAGATTATTTTAAAGTACCCCTTGTTATAATAGATAGTAAAGAGGTAAAGAAAATAGAAAACAATTTTCAAATATCCTCTTTTGTGAAGAAATCTATAGGGGTTGGTGCAGTTTCTGAACCCGTTGCAGTTTTATCATCTAATGGCGGAAAATTAGTATTAAATAAAACCAAATACGACGGTATTACAGTAGCCGTTGTAGAAGAAGGTGAAGTTTAGATGGATATTGTAGTAGTAGGTTTAAACCATAAAAAGACTCCAATTCATATAAGAGAAAAAGTTTCCTTTGCAGAAAGTAAAAAGGAAGAAGCCTTTGAAATACTAAAGAGAGCTCATTTTATAAAAGAATATATTATACTTTCTACCTGCAATAGAAGCGAGATTATTGCAGTGGTAAGTGATATTGACAGGGGAATTGACGAACTAAAGAGATTTTATATTAGTTTTTTCAATCTGGAATTAGAGAGTATGGAAAACTATTTCATCACAAAATCCTCAGACAAGGCCGTAAAACATGTGTTTCACGTAGCTGCAGGATTAGATTCATTGGTAATAGGAGAAGACCAGATACTAGGTCAGCTTAGACAGGCCCATGAGTATGCACTGGAGAAAGGTGCCACGGGTTCTATTACAAATACTCTGATAAGGGAAGCCATTACTACTGCAAAAAAAATAAAAAGACAAACTAAAATATCCGAAAACTCTCTTTCGATAAGTACAATAGCGGTAAAGTTCATTGAGAAAATGTTTAAGAATTTAACTGACAAAAAAGTTTTAGTTATCGGTGTAGGTAAAATGAGCAGAATAGCTATTGAAAATTTAATATATAAAGGAGTTAAGGAAATATATGTAACAAACAGAACAAAGGGTCATGCAGTAGATTTGTCAAAAAGATATGATGAAATAGGGGTAGTAGATTTCCATGACAGATATAGGATGATTAAACAAGTTGATATAATAATTACTTCAACCAGTGCTCCCCATCATGTTTTGACAAAGGAAGAATTCATTAAGTATTATGTTCCTGAAAATAAGTTATGTATAATTGATATAGCACTGCCTAGGGATGTTGAATACTCTATAGGAGACCTTGAAGGAGTATCTTTATACGAGCTGGATAAGCTGAGAAGCGTTGCGGATGAAAACTTTAAAATAAGAATGAAGGCTGCTAAAATTGCCTCTCAGATTATTATCGAAGATTGTATTAAATTTGAAAACTGGTATAACTGCCTGCCTATTTACCCAGTCATAAAGGATCTAAAGCAATATACCTCTCATATTGTTAATAGGGAATTGGAGGCTTTTACTGAGAGGAATCAGCATTTGAATCAGAAGGATTTAGAGCAGATTGAGCTTTTTACCAAAAGTCTTGTTAAGAAGATATTTAAAAAACCACTTATTGAGCTTAAGCGGGCAGGAGAAGATAAACAGGGAGAGTTATTTGCAAGAGTAACTAAGGAGCTCTTTGGGCTTTCGGAAAAGAGTTGTAAAAAGAAACCTTAAAATCCTTAGAGCAAAACAAATTAAAGTTGTTTACTTAAATATAACAAACCTATAATAAAGAGGGGGATATGCTGTGAGTAAAGATGGCAAGATATATGTAGTAGGAATCGGACCAGGTAATAGAGAACAAATGAGTTTGATGGCCTTAAGAGCCATAGAGGAGTCGGAAACCGTTATAGGCTATAGGACCTATATTGACTTAATAGAGGATTTGCTGGAAGGAAAAGAAGTTATAAACTCAGGAATGAAAAAAGAAATAGAAAGATGTAATTTAACTATAGATGAGGCGGAAAAAGGTAAGGTGGTCTCTATTGTGAGTAGCGGTGACCCTGGAGTATATGGAATGGCAGGAGCTTTACTGGAGCTTTCCCACAAAAGAAAAAGCGATATAGAGATAGAAATAGTACCTGGTATAACGGCGGCTAATGCGGCTGCAGCCTCATTAGGGTCGCCCCTAATGCATGATTATGCAGTAATATCATTGAGTGATCTTCTGACGGATTGGGAGGTAATCAAAAAGAGAGTTGAGTACGCTGCTGTCGGAGATTTCGTTATAGCCCTATATAATCCAAAGAGTAAAAAAAGAGTTAATCAAATTATCGAAGCAAGGGAGATTATATCAAAACATAGAAAACCCGATACTCCTGTAGGTATTGTGAGAAATGCCAAAAGAGATGGAGAAAAAATAATTGTAACAGACTTAAAAAATATGTTAGAACATGAGATAGATATGTTTACAATAGTTATAATTGGAAATTCAAATACCTATAGATTTAAAGGTAAAATGGTAACACCGAGGGGTTACTTCAAATGATACTAGTTTTAAGTGGTACGAAGGATGGAAGGGATTTGGTATATAAGTTATACGAAAGAAATTATCCTTTGGTTGTAACTACAGCCACAGATTATGGTAAGAGCCTTTTTGACGAAAGCATGGAGCTTAAGGTTTTCAGTAGAAGACTTAGTTGTGATGAGATGATTGAATTTATGAAAGACAATAAAATCAAATTAGCAATTGATGGGACTCACCCTTACGCTGAGGAGGCCAGTAAAAATATATCCAAAGCTTGCAAAACTATGAAAATTCCCTGTATAAGGTATCAAAGAAAGAAAAGCAGTTTTAAAAAATATGGAGATATAATCAAGTGGGCTGAGGACTATTATAAAGCAGCTGAAATTTTAAGTAAACAAGATGGCAAGGTGCTTCTAACCACTGGAAGCAAAACCCTAGAAGTTTTTACTCAGAAAATACCGACTCAAAGACTTGTTGTAAGGGTATTGCCTTTAGGTAGTATAATAGAGAAGTGTGAAAAACTAGGTTTTAAACCTTCAAATATAATTGCAATGCAAGGGCCTTTTTCGAAGGAAATAAATATGGAAATAATTAAAAAATATGGAATAGATATATTAGTTACTAAGGATAGTGGAAAAATTGGAGGAACTGAGGAAAAGCTGGAAGCAGCCATGAATTGTGGTATATCAGTTTTAATGATTGCCAGACCTACTCAGTATACGGAAAATGTCTGCAGTACCATAGAGGAAGTTATAAATAAGGTGAGTGAAATTTATGGGTAAATATTATCCGATTATGCTGAATATAAGTGGGAAGAAATGTACGGTAGTAGGAGGAGGAAAAGTTGCAGAAAGGAAGGTAGATTCACTGCTGTTATATGGTGCAAATGTTCAAGTAATTAGTCCTTCTATTACTGAAAGATTAAATAACTATTCTAAAGAAGATAAAATATATCTCATTAGACGAAAGTATCAATATGGAGACCTAAAGGGTAGTTTTCTGGTGTACGCTGCTACTGATAATGATTATATTAATCGTCAGTGCTTGGAAGAATGTAGGGAGAGAGGAATTATTCTTAATGTAGTAGATAAGCCCGAAATGTGTGACTTTATAGTTCCTGCCAATGTTAGGAGGGGCGATTTGAACATAAGCATATCTACCAACGGAAAAAGCCCTGCTCTATCTAGAAAGATACGGGAGGAACTAGAGAAAAAATATCCGGAAGAGTACTCCAAGTACATAGATATATTGGGAGAAATTAGAGATATGGTTAAGAAGGAAGTTAGAGATATTCATCATCGCAGGGAGATTTTTTTTGAGCTAGTTTATTCAGATGTGATTGACAAATACATAAAGAACAAAAAAGATATTGATTTGAAGAAGGAATTATATGATATTTTTTTGAGAAAGGCAGCTGAATTAAATGAAAAGAAGTAAGATAATAATAGGCACCAGAAGTAGTGAACTTGCTCTGACTCAGACTAACATAGTGATTGAAAAATTCAAGAAGATATATCCTGAGATTAACTTTGAAATTAAGAAGATAAAAACCATAGGAGACAAAATACTTGACAAAACTCTCAACAAAATAGGGGGTAAGGGTTTATTTGTAAAGGAAATCGAAATTGCATTATTAAAAAAAGAAATAGATATCGCTGTTCACAGTATGAAGGATGTACCTAGTGAATTTCCTGAAGGGTTGGAGATTGGAGCTATAACGGAAAGAGAAGACGTAAGGGATGTACTCATTTCTAAAGATGGCAAGAAACTTGCCGAATTAAAAGAAGGAGCCAGAATAGGAACCAGCAGTCTAAGAAGGGGAGCACAAATAAAAGCATTAAGAAATGATGTGGTAGTAGAACCCATAAGAGGTAATATACAAACTAGAATAAATAAAATTGATGAAATGAATTTAGATGGCGTAATATTAGCAGCTGCAGGTATTATAAGAATGGGAATGGCTAAGCATATATCTCAATTTTTTGATATAGAGGAACTTATACCTGCAGTAGGACAGGGTGCCCTTGGATTAGAGATAAGAAGCGATGATGAATTTATAAAATCTATGGTATCCAAGGTAAGTCACAAAGAGACTCAATATGCGGTTAGAGCAGAAAGAAAATTTATGGAAACATTAAATGGTGGATGTCATGTACCCATCGGTGCTTATGGCTTTATAGAAGATAATTGTATGAAAATGGTGGGCATGGCAGCTTCACTGGACGGAAAGAAAGTTGTAAGGGTTTATGATGAGGCAAAGATGGAGGATTATGAATTACTGGGGAGGAAAGTTGGAGAAGAGGTTTTAACAAAAGGTGGAAGGGAAATACTTAATGAAATAGAAGGTGATGTATAATGAATGGAAAGGTATACTTAGTAGGTGCCGGGCCGGGAAATTATAAGCTCATTACCCTAAGGGGCTTGGAAGCCATAAAGAAGGCCGATGTGATTTTATATGATAGGCTTGCCAATTCGAAACTCTTAAAATATGCTGGAAAAGATGCTCAACTTATTTATGTAGGTAAGGCTCCAAATGCCCACACCTATACCCAGGAGGAAATAAGCAAACTTATATTGAATAAAGCCCTTGAAGGAAAGGTGGTTGCTAGGCTGAAGGGAGGAGACCCCTTTGTATTCGGCAGGGGAGGAGAGGAAGCAAGTCTTTTAGCTGAAAACGGTATAGAATTTGAGATAGTACCTGGAATAACCTCTGCTATTTCAGTTCCTGCCTACTCAGGAATTCCCGTAACCCATAGAAATGTCAGCTCTTCCTTCCATGTAATTACCGGTCATGAAGATCCTACAAAGGAAGATAAATCTCTTGATTATGAAGTATTGGCAAAACTTAAAGGAACTTTAATATTTTTAATGGGAATAAAGAATATTGGAGACATATGTAATAAACTTATATCAAATGGTCAATCTCCTGATAGACCCGTTGCTGTGATTAGGAGGGGAACTACGGTAGAACAGAGGATTTTAAAGGGAACTCTAAAGGATATAGCTAATAGAGTTAAGGAGAATAACTTTAAAAATCCAGCTATCATAATAGTAGGGGAAGTAGTTAATCTTGCAGATACCCTTAGCTGGTTCGATAAAAAACCTCTTTTCGGAAAAAAAGTGCTTGTTACTCGCACAAGACAGCAGGCCAGTAAGCTTTCCGAAAAAATAGAGGAACTAGGTGGTGAGGCCATAGAATTTCCAACCATAGAGATTATAGAAAATGACAAATATGATGATATGGATAGAGCGATTAATGAAATCGGAAAATACAGATGGATTATATTCACCAGTGCCAATGGGGTCAAGTTTTTCTTTAAGAGATTAAGGGAATTAGGATCTGACGTAAGAGCATTATATAATGCAATGCTATGTGCTATTGGTCCGGCAACTGCTAAGGCACTTGAGGATATGGGACTCAGAGTCGATTACGTTCCCAAGGAGTACAGGGCAGAGGCCATAGTAGATAGTATAAAGGATAAGGTTCAGCAAGGAGATAAGGTACTTCTTCCAAGGGCTGATATAGCACGTAAAGTTTTAGTAGAAGAATTAGAAGAGCTAGGTGCAGAGGTGGATAATATACCTGTTTACAAAACCTTAATTCCTGATTATGATAGGGAAGAACTTATAAGATTAATTAAAGAAAACAAAATTGATGTAATTACTTTTACAAGCTCTTCTACGGTAAGGAATTTTTATAGAGTTCTGGGAGAAGAAAACATAGATTTAATCAATGAAATTATTGTAGCAGCTATAGGACCGATTACAGGTCAAACTGCAAGGGAGTTAGGTATTAAGGTGGATATAATAGCTCGAGAATATAATATACCGGGTTTGGTAAATGGAATCTTGGAGTATTTTAACAAGTGGGAGGAGGTGTAAAATAGTGAATCTGATAAATAGACCAAGAAGGTTGAGATTAAACAGTAGTATCAGAAGTTTAGTTAGAGAAACAAAGTTAAATGTAGATGATTTTATTTACCCTTTATTTTTGGTTGAAGGAGAAAAAATAAAGGAAGAAATATCAACTCTTCCCGGAAATTATCACTTCTCCGTAGATATGCTTGAGAAGGAAATTGATGAAATATATAGTCTGGGAATAAAGGCTGTTTTACTGTTTGGAGTTCCAGATAAGAAGGATCCATTTGGAAGTGAAGCCTACAGCAACACAGGAGTAGTACAGCAAGGTATCAAGGAAATCAAAAAGATTAACAAAGATATATTGGTTATCACTGATATATGTATGTGTCAATATACTGATCACGGCCACTGTGGAATCATTCATGATTATGATGTAAGCAATGATGAGACATTGAATTACCTAGCAAAAATTGCATTGTCTCATGCTAAGGCTGGGGCAGATATGGTTGCACCATCGGATATGATGGATGGTAGGGTTGCGGCAATCAGAAAAATTCTTGACGATAACAGCTATAAAGATGTATCCATAATGGCCTATAGCGCAAAGTATGCATCTGCATTTTACGGTCCATTCAGGGCAGCTGCCCATTCAACGCCACAATTTGGAGATAGAAGGACTTACCAGATGGATCCTGCAAACTCTGATGAGGCTTTAAGGGAGATAGAGTTGGATCTGAAGGAAGGGGCAGATATAGTGATGGTAAAGCCTGCTCTAGCTTATTTAGATATAATAAGAAGAGTAAAGGACAATTACAACGTTCCTATTGCAGCCTACAATGTAAGCGGTGAGTATGCCATGATTAAAGCTGCAATAGAGAAAGGGCTTGTGGATGAAAGATCCATAGTTACTGAGTCACTGACAAGTATGAAAAGGGCAGGAGCAGACATTATCATAACCTATTTTGCAAAGGATATGGCAAGATGGATTCAGGAGGGAAGATAAATGAAACTCGAGAGATCGTTAAAGGCCTTTGAAGAGGCAAAAAAATATATACCAGGTGGTGTAAATAGTCCCGTTAGAGCCTTTAAATCTGTTACTGTAAATCCCCCTTTTATTAAGAAAGGAAAGGGTTCCAAAATATACGATATAGATGGCAATGAGTACATAGATTATGTGGGTTCATGGGGGCCACTTATTTTAGGACACTGCTATCCAGAAGTTGTAGAGGCACTAAGTAAAATCGTAGAGACAGGTACTAGCTTCGGAGCTCCTACAGAGGTGGAAACAGAACTTGCAAAGATGGTCTGCAAAGCAGTACCATCGGTAGATATGGTTAGAATGGTGAATTCGGGAACTGAGGCAACAATGAGTGCTCTAAGACTTGCTAGAGCATATACAGGAAGGGACATGGTTGTCAAGTTTATCGGTAACTATCATGGCCATTCCGATAGTTTTTTGGTAAAGGCAGGTTCAGGAGCTTTGACCCATGGAGTTCCCGACAGTCCTGGAGTACCGGCCGACATAGTAAAAAACACCATATCTGCAAGATACAATGATATAGATGGATTGAAGAAAATATTTGAAGAATATGGAGATAAGATTGCAGGTGTGATTATCGAGCCTATAGCGGGAAATATGGGAGTTGTGCCGGCAGCTCAAAAATTCATGGATTTTCTGAGAAAAATAACAAAGGAAAATGGTGCACTGCTTATTATTGATGAAGTCATGACGGGATTCAGAGTAGCGTATAACGGTGCTCAAAGCCTCTATAACGTAGACCCTGATATTACATGCTTTGGAAAGATAATCGGTGGAGGACTTCCTGTAGGTGCATACGGGGGGAAGAAGGAAATAATGTCTCAAATGTCACCTTCAGGGCCTGTTTATCAGGCAGGGACACTATCAGGAAATCCACTAGCCATGACGGCAGGACTTGTAACTCTAAGGATTCTTAGGGACAATCCCTCTATATATGAAGAATTAGAGAAAAAATCAAAAATGCTGGAAGAAGGGTTCAAAGAAAATGCAAAAAAGCTTGGCATAGAAGTTACGTTGAATAGAGTAGGCTCAATGCTCTGCTCATATTTTACTGATGAAAATGTATATGATTTTGATACTGCTGTAAAAAGTGACACTAAAAAATTTGCCAAGTATTTTGAAGAGATGTTAAAACAGGGAGTTTATCTCTCACCATCACAGTTTGAGGCATCCTTTGTTTCAGCTGCACATACTATGGAAGATATAGAAAGAACTATACAAGCTAACTATAATGCATTAAAAAAGCTCACTTAAGAGTGGGCTTTTTCTTTTCAAAGATCATAATTTCTTAAAAAAGTAATAAATGTTAGTTGTTATTTGCTTCATATAACTTTAAAATAAAATATAGGCAAATATAAGGATTTTATAGCTCTATAAATTATACTTTTAAAGTGCACATAGTTATTGATACGGAGGTAAAAAAAATGATAATAAAGGCAATTATATTGGGAATAATTGAAGGACTAACTGAATTTTTACCTATTTCTTCAACGGGACATCTGATTATAGCAAACAAATATCTCGACTTTACAGGTGATTTTGCAAATTCATTTGCAATTGTAATTCAAGTAGGAGCAATATTTTCGGTTTTAATTTACTTTAAAGACAAGATTTTTCCAAATTTTAGAAATAAAAAAGAGTTAGGTGAATATTTCTCTCTATGGTTTAAGGTTGCAGTTGGAGTTATTCCTGCCGTGATTTTAGGTCTGACTTTTGAAGATTATATTGATGAACACTTTTTCAATACTACTGTAGTTGCCGTAGCTTTGATTTTAGGAGCACTGCTTTTACTCTACTCTGAAAGAAGAGTTAAGATAACAAAAGTTACATCAGAAAAAAACATCACATATAAACAGGCCTTTTTAGTTGGAGTTGCTCAGTGTATGGCCCTATGGCCAGGAATGTCAAGGTCGGCTTCAACTATTATAGGAGGTTTGTTTTTAGGTTTTTCTAGAAAGGTAGCCGCAGAGTTTTCCTTTTTCTTAGCAATTCCAACTCTGATAGGTGCGGCTGGACTAAAGATATTTAAGATGGGGTTTAATTTTACTTCCTATGAATGGCTTGTGCTGGCTGTTGGTACCTTTGTTTCCTTTGCGGTAGCCTATTTGGTAATAGCCTTCTTTATGAATTATATAAAAAAAAGAAATCTTTCCCCCTTTGCTTACTACAGAATTGCGCTGGGTATATTAGTTCTATTATTAGCATAAAACAAAAAATCACACAAAGAAAAAGGTGATACCGTGGAAATAGTTTCATTGATAAAGTGCGATGATTATAGATATGAAAAGGTTAGACAGGCTTTAGAAAAAAGTTTTGAAAATCTTGGTGGTGTTAAAAAGTATGTAAATCACGGAGAGACTGCTTTGCTTAAGTTAAATTTACTTATGAAAAAGAAACCTGAAGAAGCAACTACAACTCATCCTGTATTTGCTAAAGCTTTGGCAGAAATTCTAATTGAACATGGAGTAAAGGTTATAATTGGAGACAGTCCTGGAGGACCATTTAATGAAAAAATCCTTAAAGGAATATATAAGGTATGCGGTATGGAGGAAGTAGCTAAGGATACTGGAGCGATTCTAAACTATAATACTAATTCAGTAGACATTAAAAATGAGAACGGATTAATATTAAAGAGAATAACAGCTATTGAAATTTTAGAGAAAGTAGACAAAGTAATATCGGTATCAAAATTAAAAACCCATGGTATGATGATGTTTACTGGGGCAGTGAAGAACATGTTTGGTATAGTTGCTGGACTGGATAAAGCAGAGTATCACGTGAGAATGCCTAATAATAAAGATTTTTCAAATGCTTTAGTAGATATATGTTTAGTAGCTGATCCTGTCTTATCATTTATGGATGGTATAGTTGGTATGGAAGGGGCTGGTCCTAGTGGTGGAGATCCAAGGAAGGTAGGGGCAGTTATCGCTTCCACGAGCCCATACCATTTAGATGTAGTAGCAACATCTATTATAGGTTTAAAGCCCACTAAAGTACCAACTGTTCAAAGATGTGTAGAAAGAGGATTATGTAAAGGTAACCTTGATGATATTAAATTAAAGGGTGATAGAATAGAGGAGTTTATACTAAATGATTTCGTTATTCCTGAAATAAGAAGTTTAGATTTACTGGAAGGAAAGTTACCTAAATTTATGAGAGATATAATAAACGGACTTTTGCAGCCCAAACCGGTATTTATTCATGAAAAATGTATGGGATGCAGCGACTGTGCTAAAAATTGTCCCCCTCATGTAATAAAAATGGTTGACAACAGACCTATAGTGAATTTAGATGAATGCATAAGGTGTTTTTGCTGTCAAGAATTATGTCCCGTTAAAGCGGTTGATATTCACCGTCCATTATTAATGAAGCTATTGTCAAGGTTATAATATATCAAAATACTAATATAACTTGCCTCGCTAGTTCTTTATAGATATCCTTTAATAATCCTCTTCAGGCTTCGTAGAAGAGCTGTTTTAATAGAAAAGATTTAGAGGTAAAAACAGCTTTTAGGAGTCGCTTCAGAGGAAACATTGATGGATATTTAAAGCTATACTGTTAGAGTAACTAGCACAAGAGGTTAATTTAATTAGTATATATTACCATAGATTTAACAATACTATCACTGAAAAAACAAATTGAGGTGATGGTGTTGAGACAAAATCGCAGAGTTGAAAAACCAGTAGTTTCTATAATGAAGGATATACAGGAAGAAAATTCTTTAAAAAAAGCTTTAGACTTACTTCCTATGGAGGACATAATTAAAGCCGGTGATAGGGTTGTCATAACTCCAAACTGGGTTAAAGACAAAGACCCCAGCACGGGAACGGTGGTAGGGCCTGTAACTCTTAGAAGTTTAATTAGATATATTAAAAATTTTAATCCTTCTAAAATTATTATAGCTACAGGTTCAGGTGGTGATCCTACTTCGAAGGTTATAAGTTCAGTCGGGTATGATAAAGTGATTGAAAAGGAAAATGTAGAATTTATAGATTTAAATTACGGGCCTTATATGCAACTTAATCTGGGGCATGAATATATTCCTCAGACCGAAATAAATGAACTTATTGAAAACATGGATGTATTGATATCCTTTACCCAGTTAAAGCATCATGAAGAAGCTACTATGAGCGCAGGTATTAAAAACATCGCCCTAGGATGGCCTCCAGCTGAAATTCATGGTTTTCCAAAAAAAAAGTTGGGCATTCACGAGGACCTGCACGGATTTATAGCAGCCATATGCGGGAAAATTCCCATAGATTTGACTATAGTAAGTGCTGATAAAGCAATGATTGGAACAGGGCCTTCTTCCGGTAAGGCAGTGGGCAGTCAAGGCTTGATAATCGCAGGTACTGATCCTGTTGCAGTGGATACTGTATCGGCCAGGTTGCTTGGCTTTTTACCCCAGGCTGTTTACTATTTGTATAAGTTGTATAAAGATGGAGTAGGTGAGGCAAAGCTTGAAAATATGGAGTTAAAGGGAATTGCCCTTGAAGAAGCTGAAAAAATGTTTAGTTTATCAGCCTATAATCAGGAGATAGTGATAGATAAGGGTAAAATAAAAGATATACATGGAAACCAATAAGGAGCTTATTAAATACTGAGAGGATCAACTCTCAGTATTATTGTTAAAAAGACCAAACATTTTTGCAAGAAGTTATTAAGTATGGAACAAAGTAAATAAGGTTGACACAAGAAATTAAAAACTTTTTCCAGTGAAATATTAAAAAGGCTAACAGCTAACTGCTGACCGCTCATGGCAAAAAGGTGACAGGCCACAAGAAAGACCCTAAAGAACGACTAGGATTTGCCAAGAGCCAAGAGCTAAGAACTAAGAGCTAATCAGGGCTATCAACTACGAACTACTAACTACGAACCAACAAATGCGTCGAAGACGTATTTGTTCTAAAAATAGGTATTAAGATTCAAAATTGCTATATGTATGTTAAATATGCAAACAGAAGATACTTTTATGTTATAATATTTTACAAGAATTAAAATTTTTTTTATATAATGATATACTAATTTTGGAGGGATATATTTGAAGGCTAAATACGTAAATCCTTTTATAAAGGCTAGTAAAGATATTTTGAACCAAACAACGAAAATGGATTTTGAAGTCGGCAAACCCTATTTAAAGTCAAGTCCCTGTTCAGGTGATAAAGTAATTATTTTAATAGGTATAACGGGAGATATAAAGGGACAAGCAATGATAAGCACTGGTGAAAATGTTGCTTTAAATATTGTCTCGGGTATGATGGGTGGTATGGCTGTAACGGAATTAGATGAAATGTCTAAAAGTGCTTTATCAGAACTGGGTAATATGATACTTGGAAATACAGCAACTTTATTATATAATTCAGGGGTAAAAATTGATATAACACCTCCTACTTTGCTAGTAGGTGACAAGGTGTTTATTTCCACTGATCAAATGCAGGCTATTTGTGTTCCATTACAATCAAATGATGATAAGGTTGAATTAAATATTTTTGTAAAGGAGTAGATAATATGGCACTTAATATAGTACTATACCAGCCGGATATACCCCCAAATACAGGAAATATTGCAAGGACATGTGCTATAACCGGCAGTAGATTACATTTAATTAAACCTTTAGGTTTTTCTATAGAAGATAAGCATCTTAAAAGGGCTGGATTGGATTACTGGCATCTGTTAGATATACATTTACATGAAAGTTTAGAGGATTTTTTTAATAAATATCCTAAGGGCAATTTTTACTTTTCAACTACAAAAGGTGATAAGTACTATACGGATATAAAATTTGAAGATGATTGCTTTTTAGTATTTGGAAAGGAAACGGCAGGTCTTCCGGAAGAAATACATAGAAATTATAAAGATAGATGTATGAAGATTCCTATGCTTAATAATTCTCAAGCTCGATCATTAAATCTTTCTAACTCGGTGGCAATTGTAGTATATGAAGCCTTAAGGCAAATGAAGTTCCCTAATATGGTATAAATATTATAGAACTAGTACTGATACAAATTTAAAAAGGGGATGCTATATATGAATATTTTATTCGAGGTAATTGGGGGGCTGGGCCTTTTTCTTTACGGTATGAATGTCATGGCTTCAGGCTTGGAAAAGTCTACCGGTGACAAAATGAAAAAAATCATTGAAATATTAACTAGCAATAGAATTATGGGGGTCATAATAGGAGCAATTGTTACGGTAATGGTACAGAGCAGCAGTGCCACCACAGTAATGGTGGTTGGTTTTGTAAATGCGGGCATTATGAACTTGGCCCAGGCAGTTGGGATTATCATGGGAGCTAACATCGGGACAACTATTACAGCACAGTTGGTATCTATAAATCTGTCCCAGCTTGCACCTATAACAGTAGGGGTAGGTGTAGGGATTTGGCTTTTTACTTCTGATAAAAGAATTAAAAGTTATGCAGAAATTTTAATAGGTTTCGGTATACTCTTTATTGGCATGGAATTTATGAAGAACGCTGTGAAACCTTTAAAACACTATGAAGGCTTTAAAAGCTTGCTTATAAGCTTTGCCGGTCACAATATTACTGATAAAACATTAGCTATTTTAACTGGATTTGCTATTACCGCAATAATTCAAAGCAGTAGTGCTACAACGGGATTGCTTATAGCCTTAGCAAGTGAAGGTTTACTTCCTATCGAGGCCGCCTTTCCAGTAGTTTTAGGAACTAATATTGGTACGTGTGTAACTGCAATGGTATCAAGTATAGGAGCCAATAAAACTGCTAAAAGGGCTGCATTAATACATTTGTTATTTAATCTTATTGGTACTGGGATATTTATGATATTTTTATCCGGGCCTGTTATTGATATAGTTAAAAGGTTTTCGGTTAATCCTGAAAGACAGTTAGCCAATGCCCATACATTGTTCAATATTGCTAATACATTATTCCTACTTCCATTTGCTTCATTTTTGGTTTATGCAGTTAAAAAGATTATTCCATATAGTCCAGAGGAAGAAGAAAAGATGAAGGGCATTAAGTATCTTGATGATAGGATTCTCGAAACACCGTCTATCGCCATAGTTCAAGTTATGAAGGAAGTACTTCACATGGGGAATTTAGCCTTAGAATCCTATAACAAGGCTCTAGAAGCTTTCTTCAAAAGAGATGAAAAAATTGCGTCGGAGACCTTTAAGTTGGAGAAAATTATAAACGAAATGGAAAAACAGATAGCTCAATACCTATTGAAAGTCTCAAATGAAGAAATATCAGGTGAGAATAGAGAAATGATAGATGGACTGTTTAACACTATTAATGATCTTGAAAGAGTAGGAGATCATGCTGATAATCTGGCGGAATTGGCTATATACAGGATAGAAAACAAACTAAAATTTTCAGATCAAGCTCTGGAAGAACTGCAAATAATGCATGAAAGAGTAGTAAAATCTTATAGGGAAGCCTTAACATCATTAAAAACTGGAGATATAAAAACAGCTAAGAGAGTTATTGAAAGGGAAAAGGAAATAGATCTTATGGAAAAAAAATTAAGAGCAAATCATATAGACAGACTAGGTAAACAACAGTGCGTACCTGCCTCAGGTGTAATCTTTCTCGATATTATAAGTAACCTTGAAAGAATAGCTGATCACGCTTCCAATATAGCGTTAGCAGTGATTGATGCCAAAAAGAATTAGTTGTAATTTCAAATGTATGATTAATAAATATATAATAGCTTTTAGAGTTCGACACCTACATTGTTGAGGGAGGTGTAACAGGAGATGTTTTTACTCGAAGAAAAGATTTTGGTCAAGGATGTTATGTCCGATAGATTTATTATATTAAATGAAGATGGCAAGCTAAAAGAGGCAATAGTAAAAATGCTGAAGAAAAATTTAAGAGAAGTCTTTCTGGTAGATAAAAAGCATAATTTAAAAGGAGTACTTTCACTGACCGATCTATCTAGGATAGAGGGTATAGAAAATAAAAAAGAAGATATTATAAGCAAATATATGACCTCAAATCTGATCTATGCCAGAAAAACAGACACTTTATTTGATTGCAGGAATATCATGATAGAAAATAAAATAGGGAGACTACCTGTATTAGAAAATGGTAAATTAGTTGGCGTAATAAGGGATGCTGAGGTAAGGGATTACTTTTACATGAAGATGGAGGAAATAAGCGTTAAACTTAATCACATAATTAATAATATCCACGAAGCAATTTGTGCTGTAGATAGGCGAGGAAGAGTAATATTGTGGAACAAAAAAGCCGAAAGGCTATATGGCGTTAAGGCCGAAAAAATCATAGGCAAAAAAGTAAAAGAACTCTTTCCTAATGCCATATTAGTCAAAGTCTTAGAAACTAGAAAAGAGATAAGCAATGTATACCATTCTCCTAGAGAAGGTTCCTATGTAATAATAAGTGCTCTACCGGTATTTGTAAATGGAGAATTGGTGGGTGCCGTATCTACCGACAGAGATGTAACTGAAGTAAAACAACTATCCCAGAAACTGGAAAGGGCTAATACTACTCTAAACTTCCTTAAAAACGAAGTGAAAAGATTTTCCAGCGATAATTTTGGAAGCATAATTGGAAGAAGTGATAAACTTCTTGATAAGATTGAAATAGCTAGACAGGTTGCCAAGACCGATACAACAGTACTGATAACGGGAGAAAGTGGAACTGGTAAAGAAGTATTTGCCAGAGCTATACATGAATATAGCGGCAGAAAGGGTATTTTCGTTCCCGTTAACTGTAGTGCTATACCCCCGGAACTATTTGAAAGTGAACTTTTTGGATATGAAGAAGGTGCTTTTACAGGTGCAAAAAAAAGAGGGAAGGTAGGAGTATTAGAACTAGCCAATAATGGAACACTGTTTTTAGATGAAATAGGAGATATGCCAATATTTATGCAGGCAAAGCTTTTAAGGGTTTTACAGGAAAAGGAGTTTAGACGAGTAGGAGGAGAAAAAAATATTAATGTGAATGTAAGAGTAATTTCTGCAACAAATAAAGACCTTAAAAAGATGGTTGAAGAAGGTACATTTAGAGAAGACTTATACTATAGATTAAATGTGGTAGGAATAGAACTTCCTCCCCTCAGGGAAAGAAAAGGCGATGTTATACTATTAATACATCATTTCTTAAAGGAAATATGTAAAAGAAACAATATTGAGCTGCCACACATTGATAAAGAAGTAATAAATATATTAGAAAATCATAAATGGAAGGGTAATATCAGAGAATTAAAAAATACCGTCGAATATTTAACCGTTATGAGTAAAGATAATGTAATAAATAAAGATTCCATTCCTGACTATATACTTACCGAAGCAAAGAAAGGGACTTTGCATAAAGAATATCCCCTTGATTTAAATGAAGCAAAGAAAAGAATAGAAATAGATACGATTAATAGAGCTTTGGAAATTGCTGAGGGCAATAAGGTCAAAGCGGCCCAAATACTTAATATTCCTAGAAGCACTTTATATTATAAATTAGAAAGCTACGGGATTATGTGAAGCTTTGTATAGATGAGACATAAGATTTCATCACTTTCAATAAAAAGGTTACAGGTCACGGGTTACAGGTGACAGGAAAAACTCTAAAGATTGCCGCTAACCGAATAGGGAGTAACGATAATCATATAAGTTATTGTCTTTTATTTTTTACTTTAATTCATTAAAATTACAAGTTGGTTATCTATAATTTAGAGGAGTGACGAATATCCGACACACATGTCAAAAAATTGACATGTGTGTCGGATATTTTTATATGAGGAATATACAGTGCAAAACCAGGGTTTAGAATCATGCTACTTTTGGCTCGGAAATGTTAAAAAATTGACACTACATAAGCTCTATAGAAAAAAATGATGTTTACCCTTAAAGACCAGCTATTAAATGTCAAGTAACATAATTGAAAAAATCATTATAACTAAACAACTAAAAATTTGCATGACAAAAAGAGGTTATTATTTTTAATAACCCGAAGGGTTTGGTATA